>Ga0209318_1000806_pt1 | contig 25706 bp, 35 predicted proteins | sample RifGroE1_FD_183999 | JGI IMG/M metagenome (GOLD analysis project Ga0209318, IMG submission 183999) | Groundwater microbial communities from Rifle, Colorado, USA - Groundwater E1 (SPAdes) (version 2) | ecosystem: Environmental > Aquatic > Deep subsurface > Groundwater | place: Rifle, Colorado...
AAATTAAGATTTTGGCTATCTATAAACGCATAAACTATTTCTTTCTTTTTCATAATATATTTCTTAAATAAATATATATGGTACAAAATAGAAATTAAATTTTGATGAAATAAAAATAAGCCTTAGATAGTGATATAATGATATATGGCTACAATAAAACAAAGATACGAGCCAAATATTAAAAATACCAAATACTTAAAATACCCCATTAAGTCTGATTACCGCATAACGGAGGGCTTCCTCTATTCAAAGCAGGAACTAAGTGTAAGAGGACACTACTTCCACAAAGGGATAGACTATGCATGTAAATGGGGAACCCCAGTATATGCAAGTGCCAGTGGATACTTGGTAGCCAGCTATCACAGATATCCAACATTGAACGAAGACAAAACATTGATGCTTTACAAAGGCCTACCACAAGGAAATGGACTTGGATATTTCATTCAAATATTCCATCCTGAAAAAGTATGCGGAATCAAAGGAGGAAGAATAACTCAATATGGACATCTCTCAAAGTTCGCACCTGGTATCTATGCAAGAACATTTAAACCAATCATTATAGATTATGAAAAAGAGATATTAAGAAAATACAAAAAATCTCATAAAAAAGTAAGTGGGGAGAAATTACAAAAGAAAATAGCTGGGACACTTGCTTTAGTAAAACAATACCCCTGGATAACTAAACTATATGGATATTCATTTAATGAAAATCTACCAAAGAAAGAATCATATCTCTACAATGAGGAAGAACTAAAATATCTTAAAGGAAGTAAATATGTAAAATGGGTTGAACAAGGAGAACTCATTGGATACACAGGCTCCTCATCAATCATATGGGGAGATTTAACTTACAAAGAGAACTGTGAAAGACCAAGTATAAAGGAATTTGAGACATGGGATGAGGTACATTTACATTTCGAAGAGGCTGGTAGGAATATTGAAACAAGAGCTAAGGAATTACAAAGAGATCCATATGGAATATATCTAAGTAAAGAACACTACCAAACTCCTACAGTTGGAAATACACTCTTTACAGAAGACTATCAAGGTAGGATTTGGTAATTACTCCCCCTTTAATATCTCTCTTATTCTCTCTAACAAATCTCTAAAGCTTAACAAGATACCCTCTTCTGTTCTCTTCTGCAATGTAGAAGAGCCACTATCCTTCGATTCATCTTTAGACTCATCTTTCTCTTTAGCAAACATTTGAACTACTAATGTAACGTCCTGCCCCTCTAAAGTACCATCCATGACAGCAACTCCAATCGCTTCATATTCTGGTTTTAATATATTGTCTCTGTGAGTTTGGCTATCCAACCAAGCTTGATTCATTCTATTCACATCTGTATATCCTTTTGCTAAATTTTCTCCCGCCATTTTGTATTCATACCCTTCGCCTTTTATGAATTGCCACGGGGTCTCACCATTAGGTCCATAGTGATCCCAATATCCTTTTTCAAACATGTCCTTAGCTTTGTCCATTGCTGCTTGCATTAACTTTTCATCTGCATTTAACGGCTCTAATCCTAATACTGCCCGATCCTCATTTGCAAGAGATATGACTTCTTGGGACGTATAATTGGCGGCATGTAATTTACTTGTGGAGACCATTCCCATAATCATAGTGAAGACTAAACTCATGAGAGTTGTACTTGAGGCTTTACCCCAGAATTTTGGTATCTTTTCTTCTGTTTGTTCTCTAAGTAATTCAAAACCTTCAATTAGTGATATATATCTATCCTTACTATAGTTTCTTTGTAGTTGATCAATGCTACTAAAGGAGATTGCACTTAAACTGTCTGCAAACCATAGGACTGTATCTAACTGAGATATTTCTTTGTCGGTATCTGGATAGCCTTCTTTAAAAAGATTACTGTATATTGCATGGTAGTTAGTTGCTGAATCTACAATATATCCATTTAATTTGGTTTTCTTTTCTAAGTATTCTCTGGTTTGAGATGGATATTTTTTTAATGCCTTAGCAATTTCATCAAATCCTTTTTCACCCTTCTTTAATGGTGAGGTTATATATTCATATGCTAATGCCTTATTTCCATCGCACATATATATTTTACCTATGTCTTGTACTAAGCCAGCAATATATACATTTGATAGTTCTTTTTTATCTAACCCTATGAGTTCTCCAAATTTGTACGCTAGATATCCTACTAGGATGGAGTTGTTTTTTAACTTTGAAAAATTTTTATTCCCATATCCTAATTCCCATATTTCTATCTCTGTTAGGATATCCTTCGCTATCTTGAATGCTTTTTTGTCTATGTCCTTAGGTATATGCAAAAAGAATCTAAGTGCTCCTTGAAATATGAGCTTTTTGGAATACAGATCTGTTTGGGCGGTTTGAGATTTAATATCATTACTTTCGAACCCTACCTTAGATATCATTGGTATATGGGTTAGATTAATACATCATTATATGTTAAGGGTGTGGATAAGTCTATGGGAGAGAAAATGAGCCGCCTGGGACTCGGACCCAGCACCTACTGCTTAAAAGGCAGTTGCTCTAACCGGATGAGCTAGCGGCCCATGTATATAAATACATGAATGAGAAGAATTATATATTGCTTATACGATATTTACAAGGCTTTATTCTAGCCATGCATTAATCAAAGTATTCACAAATTTCAATTGATTTTTGTTTATCTTTTCAATTCGTGCAAAGTATGGAGTTATCATTTTCCCCCCATATGATCTACAAAAAGTTACAGAACCATCTTTGTATGCAATAACACCAAAGTATGGTCTATCTAAACAATCCTCTCTTGAACTATTGGGAAGAGCATCTAATAGATTTTTATTGCTTCTTTTACTTGTAAAGAATATTCCTCCCCACATTGGATTTTCTTCTTCATACCTACAAACTACCAATTGGGATCTCTCTGGCAAAATATCATGTGCACTTGGTATGGCTTTCATTCTATGCAAACTCTCAACTATTGCATTATTTACGCCAACCCAATGATCCAAATTATCATCACCATCACGAGAATATGATGTATCTACTTCGCAGGTTACTATACAATCAAAAATTTGTTCTTTTGTATCTTCTACAGATAGAACTTCTGATTCCTGAGGATCTGTTTGTTTCATAAAAATAATTAATAAATTATTAAGCAGCCACCAACTGTGCTTCAGCTATTTCTACCATACAACAAGCCAATGCTATAGCTTTATCTGATCCTGGAATATTATTTACATCATCACGCAATAATTGCGGAGGCCAATCACCACCATGACCCAAGATATATAAATCCCCTGTTTCTCCATTCTCCAAAAATCCAATATTTGAAAGAAGCAAATCCCCTTTACATTCAGGATTATCTGCCCACATATTTAAATAAAGGCCTGGCTCTCTATCTATATTAACTTGGAAATATAATGTGTCCCTTGTAAGATCAATACACCTCTCAGAGGATATAAATCCTAGCTCTCTAAGAGCTATTTCTAGTTTCTCCACATTATATTCAGTCATTTTTAATTCATGGATATTTTTATTCGCAAACCACTCTTTTAGCTCATTTAAATACCTTAGAATTTTTGTCTCTTCCTCAGGATATTTTAAATCTTTTCCATCTCCTGCCATAGGTGTTTCTAAAACAAGTTATTTTCTAGATTACATCACCCTATAATCTTAGTCAATAGGATGAGAGCTTATTCTATGTTAACTTCCCACAATAAGTGTTTAGAACAAATGGAGAGTCAATAACAAATGTTGCCTTAGCAAGTTGAATTATCATTTGCCCCATCCATATTTCTTCCATAGAAAGGGAAAGAACAGGAACACTTTTTTTCATTTTCTTTGTTGCCGAATATATATTGTTATTACCCATATCAAAAACTCCCCACCAATATATATTTTTGCCACATGATACAGCGGAATCGGGCCTTCCTAGAGCATTTTTCTTTGGCATTTTATTTAACAAAAAGATTCCACTCCCCGATTGATCCCTATGTATATATAAGTTCATCGATTGCGCATAACGTTTGCAATCTGGTAAGCATATATCATCCACTGGATTATAATAAATATTGAAATCTTCGGCAGTTCTACGTCCATTTAGCTGCACAAATCTATATGTGTCCTCTGGGATATTTGTAATGCACTCGGCATAGGCCACTTTCATCAAGGCGATATCTTGCATTCCTTCTTCTAACGATTGTGCTGATATCTCTTCATTTATTAAATCCATACTGTATGTTACAGAAACCCTATAACCTTAGTCAATAGGTTTACTACTAAACGGTGCAAAACTTAACCTATGTATCTCACATGCCCCATACTTCTTAATCATATCCATATGTAATTTAGTACCATATCCTACATGTTTCTCAAACCCATATTTAGGAAATTGATTAGCATACTGATTCATAATCCTGTCTCTAGTAACCTTCGCTAGTACAGATCCCGCAGCTATGGAATAGTGATTTAAATCCCCCTTATTTATACTCTCCATATCATATCCCTCAATCAACATAATCCCTCCATCCGCAATAACATATTCAGCTTTCTGTTTTAGCATCTTCTCTGTCTCTTCCACAGCCTTAGTCATAGCTTCTAACACAGCTTGTCGTATACCAACCTTGTCTATACGCTTTGCATCAACAATACCTACTCCATATCCTTGAGATTTTTTAATAATGAGATCATATGCCTCATTCCTCTGCCTCTCAGTCATCTTTTTGCTATCCCTTACAATATCTACAACCTGCTTTTTTGAAGTAATACATACACATCCTGCAACCACAGGACCTGCTAAAGGCCCTCTTCCTGCTTCATCAATACCTACTACTATTTTAAAACCTTTCTTCCAAAGTTTCTTTTCTAAATCTAATGTTGGATATACCATATCTATTATGTTACCATATATCTATGAACACTATTTCTTTTGGAACAATCTTAATAGCAGTTGTAACCCCCTTGTTACTTTTAGTCATTGCATATCTCATTGTGAAGATGACTAAGCAAAAAAAATAGCTATTTTTTTTTACTTGGGCTAATATATATGTATATATATAATTTTAATATATAACTATCATGGACGGAGACAAAGCATTTTCATTTTTGAAAGGACTATTCTTAGGAGTAATAGCTGGAGCTGCAGCTGGTATTCTTTTAGCACCTAAGTCGGGTAAAGAGACACAAGAGGATATTAAAAAGTTAGCTAAGGAATATACAGAGAAGGCTGTTGATATGTATACAGCTACTAGAAAGATGATGGAGAAGAAATTGGCTAATGTAAAGAAACTTGGAGCAAAGTTAGATGAATCTAAGTATATGGATTTAGTTAATGAGGTTATTGATGAGGTTAAGCAGGATGGTGTTGTAACTGCAGAAGCTGCTAAGAAGTTAGGTAATCAATTAAGAGGTGATTGGGATATTGTTAAAACTGAGTGGGCTAAATAATTTTTTAAATTATTTCAATGAATTTTGCAATAGACCAAGGGTAGTAAGAAAGGGACTAGAAATAGTCCCTTTTTCTTTGTAGAATAACAATATTATGCGAGAGTAATTCAGTTGGTAGAATGTCTCCTTCCCAAGGAGAATGTCGCGAGTTCGAATCTCGTCTCTCGCTCCAGATTAATACAATTCCCAGCAAACATGTTTCTACAAACAATTTCAATCATCTTGACATTTCCGCTACTCTGCAGTACTATATACCGGTAATGCGTATTACAAAGTACTAAATTAAAAAGGAGGAATATTACGGAAAACTTAACAGAAATGCTAAAAGGTGTACTCGAGGGCTGTGTATTAGAAATCATAAGCCGAGGAGAAACCTATGGTTATGAAATAACCAACAAACTCAATGAGCTCGGTTTTACAGATATTGTAGAAGGTACTGTATATACCATTTTACTTAGGTTAGAGAAAAATAATCTTGTAGATATTACAAAAAGACCATCAGATATGGGACCTTCAAGAAAATTTTACAGCCTTAATGATGCTGGAAATACAGAATTACAACTATTCTGGGCTAAATGGAGTTTTGTAGAATCAAAGATAAATAAATTAAAGAAATAACATAATGAAAAACTTTTTAATAAAGATAACAGGTTGGGAACAGAAAAAGGAATGGAAGAAACTAGAGGCAAGAGCTAAAGCATTGCCTAAGGACTACCAGATCGTATATGGAGAGATTAAGAACTATATGTGGAATCTATGGAGATTTGAAGCAGAGAATGATATGGGGGACTTTAGTACCTTAGAAGACCTTCTTGGATTATTTGAAGAGGGTGTTAAGAACAAAAAGAATGTTCTTGATGTTACAGGTAAGGATGTTGCTGCATTCTGTGACGAGCTTTTTCATGCTACAGAGTCTTGGAAGAACAAACTTAACAACGATATTATGAAGAAGTTAGAAAAGTAAGTATAAAAGAAAAAACGGCCACTGGCATTTGTTATGCCAATAGGCCGTTTTGTTCTTTAAATCAGAATTACCCTTAGGGACGGTTCGGACTCCAATGTTTCTTTGATGAAGAGGCCAATCTCTTCCAGTTTTCTTTCTGAATTTCTCACCTTCTTCAGAAGCTGGAAATATTGATTAGGGATGCTAACCCCTGGTTTTGCCATATCATCAATATCAACCGTAAGAGTTATATTGGCGATTTTTTCCCCAAAATGAAGACTGTCTTTAATACTGCCGCGCTTGGTTCCATGAGTTCCAAGACGAATAGTCCCACTTTTGGGTAGACAATAGAAGCCAACGATATCTCCTGCAGCTTCACTCGTGCGATGGAAGCGTTTTTGCCCCCACATTCCGAATGTTGCCAGAATTTCCTCTGTCAAATATCTCCTATCAAGCCTAAGATCCATTCGTACCTGCATAATTCCTCCTAAAGAACAATATGAAAAACCTTCTTGTTTTTCTTAAGTTCATTATACCAACCCTATAGTCACTTTTCAATTTGTCTTTCCCGTATCTCTTTGTTACAATATCGTTACATTAAGCTGATGTAGCTCAGTTGGTAGAGCAATCCCTTCGTAAGGGAAAGGCCGGTGGTTCGAGGCCACCCATTAGCTTTTTAAATATATATACACAGATGAAAACACCACAGTACACAATAACAAGCCTCATACTCAATTACCTCATTAAATATGAGTTAGCAGTAGCAGATATAAACCACTACCCATTACCAGAAAAATACAAATCCGTATTACATGAGAAATACGATGCAGAAGACACAGAAAAGCTAGGAGAACTAATCGGATACCCATTAGGCTACAACAAATCACTACAAATCCAAAGAGGACAAGAACCACCATCACAAAGAAAAACTCTAAAAATATTCACAAACTTTAGAAACGTAAGAGACTTCATAAACTCATACGGACCAACCAACGCATTAAAACCATCTATTGAATTAAGTACACACATCAACAAACTCCTGATGAAAAACATCGCTGACGATTGGGACTTAGCCAAGCTAAGAGGATTCAGTGAAAAACCAAATGAAATATATGACACATGGTACAAATTTAGAGACTTCTATCCACACGTAGACCCAAGCAGTTACTTCAATGACGTATTTGAATGGGTAAAGAATGGTAAAGATCACAACCATTTCCTCATAAAGCTGGGAATATTACTCTACGAATTCATAGACAAAGCACCATTCCTAGCAGGTAATCAGATGACTGCGATCCTAACATTAGAAATATTGGCAAAGAACTACGGCTACAACCCAGACAACATATTCCCATATGCTAAAGCATTAGAATATTTAGGAGATGATCTAACCTCCGCATTCAAACTCTCAAAAGGCAAACATGATCTAACAATGTTCCTAGAGGCATTCCTGTATACCATTTCGTACACAGTCATCGGTGTAGCGAAGGAATACAAGGATGTACATATTAAAAAGGTAAAGAATCAAGGAGCCATAGAGGTATTACTCAATCCTAGACAGATAAAGTTGTTGGATTACATAGCAGTAAATTTCAAAGTAACAAGACATCAATACACGAAAATGATGGGAACCTCCTTTATGACCTCCTACCGAGATCTACAAGACATGGTAGAAAAGGGATATATCAAACCGAAAGGACAAGGAAGAGGAACATATTACATATATGCAAAAGAATCTCCAGATGGAGGGATACTCCTCGAGGAAATTGCATAAATAGGTCAAAATTGATAACATTACTAACTATGGAATACGACACAATCATAGGTCTAGAAATACATGTACAGACCAAAACCAAATCAAAAATGTTCTGCACATGCCCTACTGGATACTTTCAAAAAGAACCAAACTCCCATGTATGCCCAGTATGTATGGCATTACCTGGAGCATTACCAGTACCAAACAAGAGAGCCATAGAGTTATGCATGCTGATGGGATTGGCTACAAACTGTACCATTGCTAACGAAATCTTTTTTGATCGAAAGCATTACTTCTACCCTGATTTACCAAAGGGATATCAGATTAGTCAGTACAAGAATCCAATCTGTTCTAATGGCTCCGTTATATTACCAAATGGTTTTGAAGTAAAAATTGAAAGAATCCATCAAGAAGAAGATGTCGCTAAATCAACACACCATACCTCTACATCTGAAAGTGACTATTCGCTAATTGATTACAACAAATCAGGAGTTCCACTAATCGAAATTGTTACAAAACCATGTATTAGAAATGCTAAAGATGCTAAAGACTTCGCAACACAGATAAGGCAAATAGCTAGATATTTAAATATCTCTGACGCAGATATGGAAAAAGGACAGATGAGATGTGAACCAAATATCTCAATACAGGAGAAAGGAAGATGGGAAGAGAAAGATGGAATGATACTACCTCTTGGTGATTACAAATTAAATCCAAAGGTAGAAGTAAAGAACATTGGATCCATTACAGCAGTTGAAAAAGCTATTGAGTTTGAAGTAGCAAGATTAACTAAAGATTTAGAAGAAGGAAAACCACTCATACAGCAAACCAGAGGCTGGAACGCAAACAAGAATGTAACTGAATTCCAAAGATCAAAGGAAACTGCAGATGATTATCGATATATGCCAGAACCAGATATCCCAGTGATAGAAGTTTCTAATGAAGATATTGAGAGAGTAAAATCTGAATTAGTAGAACTACCTCATGAGAAGATAGCTAGATATATGAATGATTGGGATATATCCCAGTACGCAGCAGAAGTAATATCCGCATCGAGAAAAGATGCCTCCTACTTTGAGAACTTACAAAAGCTACTCTCTGAGAAATTAGAACCTAAAGTAGCTGCCCAAGAAGCTGCTAACTGGTTAATGGGAACAGTATTTGCACTAGAGGGGGACAAGGAAATAGATATGAATGATCTCTCATTACTGATTATGAAATTTAAAGAAGGCAAGATTACCAAAGGAAAAGCCGAAGAAATGCTCAAAGATTGTATTTCAAACAACAAAGATATTTCTGATGAATTAGATATGTTTGAGAAGGAATCATCACAGAATGCCGGGAATATACAAGATATTGTTAAAGAAGTATTAGACAACAATCCCAAGGCAGTAACTGATTACAAAGGTGGTAAGGAGGCAACAATGGGTTTCTTAGTTGGTCAGGTTATGCAAAAGACAAAGGGGGCATCTAATCCTAATGATGTTAAGAATATATTAATAGAATTACTAAAATGATAATAGACGTTAAACATACAGCAGAACTTTCTAGAATTACTCTTACACCTGAAGAGTTAGAGAAGTTTACGCCACAGATGGAAACCATTTTGGAATCTGTTAGTGTACTTCAGGATGTAGATACTGATAGTGTTCAACCTATGAAAGCTCATGTTAAGTTCGAAGAACTTAGAGAAGATATTTCTCAGGAATCATTAACACAGGAAGAGGTATTAAGAAATGCTAAACATAAAGAGTCTGGATTTGTAAAAGTATATGGGAAAGTATTTGGTGACATTGAAGAAAGTTAACATCTTTAGTAGAATATCCCTTGTAAGTATATATGCCGAGGTGGCGAAATTGGCAGACGCGCCTGCCTTAGGAGCAGGTGGGAGTAATATCCCTTGCAGGTTCAAGTCCTGTTCTCGGCACTTATTTATAACTAACTAAACATGTTTAAGTCCATCATCAGACCCTTCCAAACTGTGTTGCTTGAAAGAAAACTATGTGTAGGCTGTACAGATTCATTAGATAATGCAAAAAAATTAGACAATCTATCTAACAATCGATTTATAGTTGAGTGTAAATGTAAAAGACGATATGTATTTGATAAAGAACTTAATCAATACCAAAGAGCGACATTTGCAGAAGAACAACAACTCTTAAGACAATTAGAAAAGGAGAGACAGCATTCTAAGTAAACGCCTTTCTTACTTCACAAATACCGATTATTTTGTTAGAATCCTTATTGGTTAATTATGCCGCTATCGTCTAGTGGTCTAGGACAACAGGTTTTCATCCTGTAAACCGGGGTTCGATCCCCCGTAGCGGTACTTCCTTCTTTCAAGATTTTAATATTTCAATTAGAATCTTTGTCAAACACTCCTAAAAATTGTACAATTTCAAAGACATAAACAATCTAAATTGTATATCTGCCATAAATGTACGAAGTCGAAGAACAAAAAGTAACAGGTACAGAAAAAGTAGCAACCGCATTTGCATCCATAGGACAATTTCTGCTCTCGTTTTTAGAAACAATAGTAGTTGCATTAGTAATCTCCGTTGTCCTCTACCTCTTCATCATGACTCCACACGAAGTCATAGGAAGCTCAATGTATCCTACATACAAAGATGGAGAATACTTAATGGCCAATAAAATCACATACAAATTGTCGGAACCAAAACGAGGAGATGTAATCATCTTTAAATATTCAGATACACAGGATTTCATCAAAAGAGTAATTGGCCTACCCGGAGATCAGGTAATGCTAAAGGATGGAAATATATACATCAATGGAAGTAAATTGGACGAATCCGGATATCTAGATGCCTCCGTATATACCAATGGAGGAGAATACCTACATGAAGGAGAGACAATCACAATACCTGATGGTAAATATTTTGTATGTGGAGATAACCGGCAACATAGCTCTGATGCAAGATCCTTTGGACCAATTGAAAAAGCAAATATAAAAGGAAAAGCATGGATTGTATACTTCCCTTTTAGCAACTTTAGAATTGCTCAGCATCAAACATATACAAACCTCTAGACCCCGAGTGTGAAACATGATAGATTAATAGAAGAATATGAAAACATTCGTTATCGCTAATCAAAAAGGAGGAGTTGGTAAAACAACAACTGCCATGAATCTTGGAGCAAGTCTTGCTCTCAAGAAAAAGAAAGTCCTTCTCATAGACCTCGATCCACAAGCAAATCTTTCATCAGGCCTAGGATTTACTCAGCAATTTGATAAAACAAACTGGACTTCTACAGATCAACCACTATATAAAAATATCTATGATGTATTAGTTAACAAAGTCCCAATATCCACCGTATTTGTTTCAACCTCTACCCCTAACCTCTTTTTAGTTCCTTCACACTTAAGTCTCGCAGGAGCAGAAATAGAAATGGTAAACATGCTCTCAAGAGAAACTTTACTAAAAAAGGCTCTTTCTACGTTAGTAGATGACTTTGACTACGTCATTATAGATTGCCCTCCGTCCCTTGGATTACTCACAATTAATGCATTAAGTGCATGTGACAAACTTCTCATACCCATACAGTGTGAATACTTCGCATTGGAGGGCCTAGGATTGCTCTTAGAGACAACAAAGCTCATAAAAGGTATAAACCCTAATCTCACAATTGGAGGCGTCATATTGACGATGTACGACAGTAGAACCAAACTTTCAGAAAGTGTAGTTAACGATGTATTAAGTTTCTTTAAGGATACAGCCTTTAAATCCATAGTACCTCGAAATGTTAGACTTTCAGAAGCACCCTCCCATGGTAAAACCATATTTCAATACGATGACAAATCAACCGGAGCTATGGCCTACAAAAAACTAGCTCAGGAATTCATAGCAAGGTTTTAAGTATTAAATTAATAAACATATACTAAAATGAACGAACAAGGATTAGGAAGAGGGTTAGCAGCATTAATCAATTCCAATGAAATGGAGAATACAAACAATTCGTTTGTTGAGAACTTTGATATTAACAACATACAGCCAAATCCATATCAACCAAGAATGCATATTGATCCGGAGGAGTTGATAGAGATAGCGGATTCAATCAGAGAACATGGCGTTATCCAACCATTAATCATAACCAAAGACAAGAATTCAAATGCATATTTCTTGATTGCAGGAGAAAGAAGACTTAGAGCTTCACAATTAGCAGGAATGAAGACCGTACCTGTATTGCTAAAAGATTCCTCCCCTCAAGAGATGCTTGAACTAGCCATTATAGAAAATGTCCAAAGAAAAGATCTTAACCCATTGGAAGAAGCATACGCCTTCAAGCAGATGCAAGATGAATTTGGAATATCTCAGGATATCATTGCAAAAAAGATGGGATTAAGTAGGGTCGCAATTACAAACAAAATCCGATTGTTAAACATCCCTGATGAGGTTAAAGAAGAAGTTTTAAATGAAAAGTTAAGTGAAGGACATGCAAGAGCATTGCTTGGTATTAAGGATCGAGTATCTTTAATAGCTGCGGCAGATCTGGTCATTAAAAGAGGTATGAGTGTAAGAGAAACTGAAGCTTTAGTTAGAAAGATTAACTACGGAAAGGGTTCTACAACAAGAAGTTGGAAGAAAACAGATCAAGTAACTGACAAGTATTCTACACAGTTAAGTCAGAAATTAGGATATACAGCACATATAACCAAGATGACAAAGGGTGGAAAAGTTGTAATTAGATACAACTCACTCGAAGAATTAAACAACTTAATGGGGAAACTGCTCTAGAAACCTTTTAGTTCTTGTCTGAGCTTTTCATATACCATAACTGCGCCTGTTGCGCTCACATTCAAAGAACCGATACCTTCTCTCATTGGGATTGATGCCAAAACATCACATCGTTCTAATAAGCCTGACGAGATACCAGTATCTTCAGCTCCAAGCATCAATGCTACTGGACCTCTAAGATCAACATCAAAATAGTGATCTCCCTGCATGTGTACACCTACAACCTTTACTGCATTGTCCTTAAGGATTTTTATAGCTGCAAATAGGCTCATTTCTACTAATGGAATTCTCTCTGCAGCACCTTCTGATATTCTTATGGTTTCGTTTGTAACCAAACCTTTTTCCTGAGGATTTACAATAATGCCATTAACACCAGCTGCAAATGCAGATCTCATTATAGCTGCAATGTTCTGGGTATATTTTAATTCATCAAGAATAAGGAAGAATGGTTGCTTGTTACCATCTGCAGTTAAGTGATTAAGGAGTTCTTCTAAGTTCCAATCATTTTGAGAATACATGTAGCCAATAACACTTTCAGATGTAGAAGTTCTAAGACGTCTGTTGATGATCTTCTTTGAAACTCTTAACATTGGGATTTTTCTTGCGGCTGCTACCTCTACAATTTCTTTAGTAATAGGATCTTTAAAGGCACTAGTCGCAACATAGAGTCTTTCAAAATCTCTACCTTCTTTTAATAACTCAAGTAGAGCATTTTTACTCTCAATCTGTACGAACTTGGATTTAGCCATTAGAGTGATTCTACAATATCTATAAAGTATTGTCCTCTTTTAAAACCGGACATTCTTCTGAATTGTACAAAGCCATCTATATTAGCGTGTATAGAAAAGTCTTTTGACATGTATGTGTTCTTACCTGGGTGGTATACAGAACCTCTCTGTTTTACAATAATATTTCCGTCTTTTACAGCCTCTCCAGCAAATTTCTTAACTCCTAATCTTTTACCTGCTACATGGCCATTGTTTGATGTGCTTGCTGCACCTACGACATGTGACATTGTGCTACCTTAACAATTAATATATATATTACTCAGTTATTTTCTGCGTAATATGAAAATGTTCCTAGTGATAATACTATTTTTACGGCTCCACTTCAAGTCCCTACCACCGGAAAGTTCAGTATTTAGTACTTCCCATCGCTTTCCTACTATATCTCTTACCCCGATTGTCTTCCATCCCCATGATGTTTTGTAGGAAGGAATTATCATTACAACTATAAATCCCTCGTGTGTTACCTCTTGTAATATATCAAAAAGCCCTCTGTAAAGATCTTCTACACGTGCTAAGAAGAGTTCTGCTTTTCCTGAGAAAAGTGTGCTTCTCTGTGGCGGACCCATGTATGGTTCACATACTACCGCAGATATTGGAGTTTTTCTTAATTTTGCCAATGTTCGATTATCTGGTTCTTTAATGTCTAAATGGAAAACATCATATTTAATAATTCCAATCAACCCCTTGTCTGAAGCCCATTCGATATTTTTTTCGGTATATTCCAATGCTTGTTCGTCAATATCAGAACCTAATAGATCAAAACCTAACACAGCAGCTTCTACAGGAATTGTTCCAGATCCACAGAATGGGTCCCATACAATACCCTCTTTCAATCCAGCAAGATTGACCATCATTCTGGCTAACTTAGGAGGCAAAGTCCCCATTTTTACGTCTGTAAATGGCCTATCGTAGTCTCGCATAGCAAAACTTTCAATATCCTGTACACCCATGGTACATCCATAGATTTCATCATTTTCACTTTTTATAATACAAAGCTCAAAACCTTTTTCAACAATCTCATTTTTTAATACTTGTGCAGCATTTAGTTCAATTTCTCTGTTTAATGGTCTAATGAATCTTGATGGTACGTTATTTCTTTTTAATTCGTCTTTCAATTCGCCTGAAAGCTTTCTTAAAAAAATACTATCTTGTTTATGACTGTTACCCAATACACTGACTCCAAATGTAACCTTTGTTCCCTTTGCAATGTATTCTGCAAGAAAAGTATCTACCTGATCTAACAGATATCCATATCTAACAAATCCACCTAATCTATTGAATATTTTCTTAATTATCTCTTCTGAAACTTCATTGTCACGAACTATGAATACTTTGTCTGTGAATCTTTGTATACGATCTTTACTAACACCATAGAGGTTAAAAACTGAAACAAGCTCGGCGTATGAGAGATCTTGGAAACTTCCAGCTTCGAAAAAATATTGTTTGGACATTGTATTTAAATCTTCTTAACGAGAACCTTTGTAACTAACTGTCTTGCTCCAAAGTGTGTTCTGTTTCTAGACTTTGCGCTAAACTTGAAACCATCAATCTTTTCTCCTTTTTTCTGAGAAGTGATTTCTAAAACAACTTTAGCACCTTCGATAACGGGGGTTCCAATGGTTGTTTTTTCACCATCTGAGATTAGGAGGACATCCGTGATTTCAATTACATCACCCTTTTTACCATCAATTTTTCTTACTTCAAATTCCAAACCTTCGGATACTTTTAACTGAGTCCCTGCAATTTTGATTACTGCAAACTTGTTTTCTGTAACTTTTTGATCTGTTTTGGTTTCTTTCTTTGTTTCTGTCATGAGTAAGGATTTTAATGGAATATGGCGAAAATGTCAATAAATGGAGGCGATTTCTTCAATTAGAAACACTTAATCAAAATTTCATTTCTCTTCTTTACAATATTAAATGCTAAATTCTTGACCTAATGTTCAATATATGACACAATATACAGGTAAGGATATCTATGCTGATAGTAATTTTGAAAAAGAAATAAATCTTTTTCCAGACGACATTCGTGAAGAAATGTATCTGCTTTTTTCAGAGTTAAGTGATTACGGCTTTCTAGAATATCCAAATGCTAAGAAACTTTCTGGCACAGATCTATTCGAGGTAAGAGTTAACCACAATGGAGCATGGAGATGTATATATGCATACACCCAAAACCATATTGTTTTGCTCTCTGCATTTAGGAAGAAAACTATGAGGACTCCTCTTAGAGAAATCAATATTTGTTTACAACGATTAACTAATTTAAAAAATTAAAAATATGGATTACAAAAATTTAATAACATTAGAAGAGTTAGAGCGAAGAACCTTCACACCGAAAGAGATTGAACGAATCCACAAAGAGGCCAATGAAAGAATTGCCCAAAGAGCCCTCAGAGAGCTTCGAAAGGAGTTTGGATTAACTCAGGAAGAACTCTCTACTAAATCGGGAATTCCAAGGACCACTATTACAAAGATAGAAACTGGTGCCATGAATGTCTCTATTGGGAAGTTGACACAGTTAGCAAACGCCATGAATGCAGATCTTCAGATACAATTCATACCAAAATCTAATTAATCCTCATATACATCCAATATCTCTCCACTTACATCTCTATGCCCTTGCCTGTGTCTTAAAGCTATGTTTTGAACCAATCCAAGACATACCAAGGTCATTATTGTAATTGTCCCTCCTGCACTCATTAGCGGTAGTGGTATACCTGTTGCAGGTATTGTTCCCATATTGGTACCAAGGTTGATAAATACCTCGAGAAGAAGCTTTATACCTACTCCCATAGATATTAAGGAATGTAATGGATTTTGTATTACATTTATAGCTGTCATGAAGCAATATACTATCAAAAAGCCATACAATCCTAATACCACGACACTCCCTACAAGTCCAAATTCTTCGGCAAAGGAAGCAAATATGAAATCCGTTTGATGCTCTGGTAAGAAATTACGCTTACTTTGAGTACCATTTCCAAAACCCTTTCCGAATAGTTGCCCAGACCCTATTGCTATCTTTGACTGATTTACATTAAATCCTTCATCTGCTGTAGTTTCTGCTGGGTTTATAAATGCTACGATTCTTTCTTTTTGGTAATCATGGAGAATAGTATCCCAGGATACAGTGAAAAAGATTCCAAGAAACAATCCAAGTACAAGCGCCCCTATTGCTAATGGTTTCCATTTTGTCTTAGAGTACAATACAAACACCGTAAGTACCACACCCAATATGGTAGTTAGATACCATATCCAATTATTTGTAATTGCCGCTATTAAAAATCCTCCTGATACACTTCCAGCTATTAGTAATACAATCGTATTCCTCAATGGGTTACTAAGTGCCAGGAATGTCATTAGGAACCATATGGTAAGTGCTAACAGTGACATGCTTCCCCCTGGTTCTAGATATATTAGTAGGAATAGTGTAATTACAGAGAGAAACGTTATGCCAAATAGTATCAGTTCATTTAACTTTCCACGCATTGAGAATATTCCTGCAGTAATAGCTATTACTGCAAATTTAGCTATCTCTGAAGGTTGTAGCTGGAAGCTACCGATATACAGCCATCTTCTAACACCATTGATTACAGGACCAATGATTAAGGTAAGTGCCAAAAGGAGTACAGTTCCAGTCCAAATTACTAATAGGACCTGCCAGTATTTCAGATACGAGAGATCTACAAGTGAGATTAGGAAAAAGAGTAAAAAGCCAATACCCAAAGATATGATTTGTTTCGAAACAATACCTAAATCCCCATATCCGCCTTCTGGTAGAATTGTTGTTGACAGAAGAGTAATAAGCCCGAGTATTGAAAGTAGAAGAGCTGGTAAAAGGATCTTCCAATCAACAGATAGAAACTTCTTTGAATTATTTGAGAAAAGATTCATAACGTATAGATTTTAACACATCGCAGTTACGCTTTTCGTCTCCTAAGGAAAGTTGGAGTATCTAATATACTTTCACCATCTCCTAAATTGCTTGGATTACTTACTGGAGTTGATGGTAAAATATCCTCCTCAAAATCTTCTTCTTGAATATCTGCTTTTTCAAAGGACTCTAAGACATCCTCCTCAGGATCAATTTCCATCTCCGGTTCTTCTTTAACCTCTTCAGCTCTAGGTTTGAATCCAAATGTTCTCACATTTTCATCGACTCCCTTTTGCTTTTTAGTAAAGACTTGTTTGTTTTCATCAAAACCTGTTGCAACAATTGTAATAGTTAATTCTTCTCCAGCATTAGGATCAATTTGTGCACCAAATTTGATATTTGCAGATGGATCAACAGCTTCCTTAATTAATTCTGAAACTTGACTAATTTCTGTAAGTGTTAAGTCGGATCCAACAACATTGTAAAGGACTCCTGTTGCACCCTCGATAGACATATCAAGAAGAGGACTGGTTGTAGCAGCTCTTGCTGCATTTTCAGCTCTATTTTCTCCACTTGCTCTACCAATACCCATTAACGCAGTACCTGCATTTTGCATTACTGATTTAGCATCATTAAAGTCTGCATTAATATACCCTGTTTGACTAATCAAATTGGAAATACTGTTAACACCTTCGGCCAATACTGAGTCAACCTTCTTCATAGCATCAATAAAAGAGAGTTTTTCACTTTCATCAACAATTTCAAGTAATCTCTGGTTAGGAACAACAATCAATGTATCGACTTTATCTTTTAATGCGGCAATACCTTCTTCAGCTATTTCTCTTCTCTTATTCCCTTCAAATTCAAATGGCTTTGTTACAACTGCTACTGTTAATGCTCCCATGTTCTTAGCAACACCTGCAATTATTGGAGCGGCACCTGTACCCGTACCTCCACCCATACCCGCGGTAATGAATACCATGTTTGCACCTTCTAGAAATTCTTGTATTTGGTCTAAGCTTTCTTCAGCTGCTTGTGCTCCCATATCATGGTTACCACCTACACCTAATCCTCTAGTTAATTCTTCTCCTAATTGTAATGTAACAGGCGCTTGAGACATCTTTAATGCCTGTGCATCTGTATTGAATGACATAAAATCAACACCTGGGATATCATAGTCAGTAATCATAGTGTTGATTGCATTACAACCACCACCACCTACTCCTACTACCTTAATTTTTGCTACTGGATCTACATTGGTTGTAACTAACATTGTGTCTTAAACACTAAAATTTATTTAAGGCAGTAAAGATTTCATCCACTCTCCCAATTTTCCAACAAATCCTTTAACATTGGACTTCTTCTTGTCATTGGAAGAACTAATATCAACATCATCATCCATCGCATGTTTAATCAAACCTTGTACACAAGCATATGATGGATCAGAGATTTCCTCTGTCATACCTGTTAATCCTGAAGGATACCCTATTCTTGCAGAAACTCCAAATACTCCTTGTACAATCTTTGTGATATTTCTTAGTAACCCTGTCCCTCCTGTTAAAACAACTCCCGCGGGCATACCAATATTATATCCTGATTTAGATACATTTTCTTTTGCCATTTCAAATATTTCTTCACATCTTGCTTCTACAATCTCTTGTAAAGTAGATTTGGATACTCTTTTGTCAATTCCATATCCACTTAAATCAATATCATCAACCTTAGTTTTCTTTTCCTTAGGCTCATCTTTTCTTCTCAAAAGTGCTGGTGTTGAGTCCATACCCTTACCTTTAGCAACTGCTGCCTTGTTATCTAAGATATCAGACATATTCAATTTAATCTTCTCAGCTTCTTCAAGTGATACCTGAAGACCAATAGCAATGTCGCTTGTGATACTGTTTCCACCCAAAGGAATACTACTACTGTAAATAATGGAACCTTCTTCAAAGATTGTAATGCTTGTAGTACCAGAACCAATGTCTAGCATGGAGACGCCAAGTTCTTTTTCTGTTTCTGTTAATACTGAAAGTGATGATGCCCATCCTGAAAAGATTACATCATATACATTCAATCCCACCTGTTCTACACATTTTCTAATGTTCTGCCAATATGAATTTGGAGCTGTGATTATATGTGTTTCTACTTCTAATCTCCCACCACTCATCCCAATTGGGTATTTAATCCCCCCTTGATTATCCACTACAAATTCTCTTGGAATGATATGGATTGGGTTTAAGTTATCTGGTAAAGACAATGTTCTAGCATTTTCAATTGCTCTGTATGTATCGTCTATGGTAATTTCTGAACCTGAGACTGCGACAACACCCTTGTTGTTTAAGCTTGTTACCTGTTCTCCATTTATGGATACATATACATCAGAAACAGTAACGCCTGCCATTCTCTCAGCAGCTAATACACTCTCTGATATTGCATTAGTAGCATCATCAATGTTTACTACAACACCCTTTTTGATACCTTTACTAGTATGTGAACACACACCAATAACGGAGGGGGTTTGATTGTCTTCAACAGAAGAAATTACTGTTGTAACTTTGGAGGAACCGAGATCTATAGCTGTTATTATTTTGCGTGCCATGTTTTTTAAGGCAGAGTTAATTTTACTAATTTATTATATAAAAAGACTCAGAATTAACAAGTCCTTTATAATAATATAATCAAAAATCTCCGTTTTAGCAAGAATTAGTTTTTTAGAACTGGTCTTTCAAAACGAAAATCTATCGACTTAAACTTAAGGTTATCACTTTTCACTCTGTTTGCAACTGCAATATATCTTTCTAACTGTAAGTCTAGGTCTTCAGACATACTAAATTTGAATGTTTGTGCTGTTTTTAGAGTTATTTCCAATACCATATCTTTCAGAGAGATTGCCGATATTTCATACCCATAGGTTTGTATAACCTTAACAGCCTTGTATATGTTTTCCATTATTAACAACTCTTGTTTGCCATTTTCGCGAGAGGAGCTATCTACTTCAGAGGAAGTAAAGAGATACAATGATTGAGCTGTTGCGTATGCTTTACAACAATTTACAGTATCTTCTTGACATATCATATCTAGCACTATGCCTTCATCGGAGAGAAGATAGCATTCAGTTTCTCTAATCAATGCTGTACTTGCAGGTCTGTATAGGTCTACGAATATTTCTAACCTATTTGGTATTACTTTCTCAATGTTGACTTCCTTAATATATGGTACAGAGGAGAACATTTCTTTTTCATATGTGGTTGTTGAGAAAGAGAAGTAGTTCTTCCCTATTAACTTCTCTCCCATGTATTTATCTATGAGGGTTGATACATTGACTGGGATCTCTAATCCTTGTAGATCTGTTAGTGTATATTTTTTAATATTCCATATCCCTATTAAGAGTGAGAAGAGGAATACGGAGAGTACGGTGAATATGGGTAGATTCTTTTTAACAAAGGCTACTGGTTTGAATCTTAATATTCTGTCCTTTATGTGATTTGTGGGCTGTTTTTGTATATCAATATCCATATGTCTAGTGTATATGATATATGAATAATTGAAAAGAAAATTTTTGTAAAGCACCAGAGGAAATTAGTAGGGGTAATTCCCTCTGGGTTTGGGACAATCAATTTCCTTGTGGGAATGGAATATCCACATTGAGATTTTTTTTCTGAGGATTCTTCCTCTTTTCATATTCATTTAGCAAACATCTCGTGGCAAACTGAAAACTAGAGTCACAAAATTTGTCCATCTGTTGGCGACACTCATTAAAGAGTTTTATGCCTTCAGGTCCTTCTTTTGCCACAATTAGCATTAAACTCGCAGATGATTCAGTGACATTTTCATTTTTCCAAGCTATTTCCAATAGCTTCTGTAATGGAAGTTCATTTAAATCAGTAATACTCATGAAAGCTCTTTTCTCCCTACTTAAAGATCGTAATTATGAAAAACTACAGTCGTGATTATACTATAAGGTTACAAAGATATCTATTTATTAATTTACTCTCGACTGGTAATCAGTATGATGAAGGATGGAAGAATTCAAATATGAATAATTTAAAAGAAGTTTATTTATCTAGGGCTTGAAAATTCCATAAACAATGTTTCTTGATCCTGTTCGTGTATTTCAACATCTTCTTCAGTTATTGTTGGTGTAAAATCTTTTAAATGATAGAACTCTTTTTCATACTCTTTCATTCTGTAAAGGGAGGGTGGAGAATATTTATGAATATCATGCATTCCATCTACAAAGATATTTGCAAAATTATATTCCTCTGGATTGAAATAAAATTTTGAGCTTCTATATGCGAAATTTTCAGTTAACTCAACATCTACAAGCGTATCAAATTTCATATCCACAGCTCCTTGGGCCATTCTGACCACACAATCAGGCAGGTGAAACCCACAGATGACCAGTCGCTCTGTGTCACCTAACTGATTTAGCAACTGCTCTGGGTTAGGATATTTGAAGCCCTCAAAAAATTCTGTTTCTACGCGTATTACATGATCCGTAGGTTGCAGTTGTAATTGAAATACGTCTCTATTTCTAAATGTTGCAAAATAAATTTCATACCCCTTTTGTCTGTAACGGAGGTCAATAGTGGTTTCTAATTTTTTTATACTTCTCTCATTCCGAAATGGGAAATTGTTTACCCAATATTCTTCAACAGGGTAGAGAAATAGCAATTTTTTGCTCATAGCAGATTATACTATGAGACGTCCGAATCCGCTATTTTTTCAATCTGAAAAGAAATACCTCTACAAAACTTTCTTTTCCATTAAGAAATATTCACTGTCGGGATCTGGCATACTGCCAACTTTTTCAAATCCCCATCTTAAATACATATTTATTAAGTCAGTATAGTCTCCTCTGGCATCCATTCGAAGAAACTCCATCCCTTTTTCTTTTGCATAATTCTCAACATATTGAAGAAGTTTTTTTGCAAGACCTCTTCCCTGGGATTCTGGTAAAACAGCTAAAGCCGAAACATACCAAGCGTTTCCGGGTGTGAATTTCAATGTATGATTAATAGGCATACCGTTATCACCATCTTTATTTTCGGAATAATAATATGGCTCTTGGTTACTCGCAGATATCGTTCCTACAAACTTGTCATCTTCTTTAAGAAGAAATATTTCTCCTGTATCAAACTTATGCTTAATTAATTCTTCTGTATAATAATCCATCCAATGATCCATTCCTCTCGCTTGTAGCCAAAGGACACATTCGTGGATTATTTCATATACCGCGCCAACGTCTGTTTGATTTACTTTTATGATTCCCATAAGTTATTTGCTTAATTTAATATGATCAATCACTTTTCCCCCTACCAATTCCAACCCATATTCCTTAACAATACCCAATATCATATTACTTAATTTCATCTTGTATTCATCAGTTTGAGAATCTTTAAAAAGCTTTAATTCCCCTTCCGTTAACTGATCACCAACCAAAGTTATTAACCTATCCATCTTACTTCCCGTTAGATTTATATGTTCAGCCCATACCTTCTTAGTCCCCGAATCCTTAATCTTCTTAAACAACTTTTTTAAGCTCTCTTCATTAGCAACAAAGTGTGGAAGTAATGGTCCTACAAATGCATATGTCTTTATACCTGCCTCATTAAGTTTCTTCAAAGCCAATATTCTCAATGAACTTGGAGGAGCATAGCATTCAAATATCCTACTAATATTGTCATCAATGGATGATATCGTCATACCTACTTCTAGATTAGGTATTTGTTTTAGTATTTCAATATCTCTGGTTACTAATGGAGATTTAGTTAGAAGTGATATTTCGATATCGTTTTTGATTTCTGACTTCGCAACTATTTCTAAACACTTCTTAGTTAATTCATATTTTGCTTCTACTCCTTGATATGGATCTGTTACCGATCCAAAGAATATTACCGGTCTATTTCCTGTTTTAAATTCATTCTTCTTAATTACTTTCTTTGTTAGATTGGCTATTTCTTTTTCAAATATCTCTGGTGTATTTATTTTTGCATCTACGTATGTACCCCATTCATCACCCATATGGCCTGTGAATTTTCTAGTAAATTCTGCATAGCAATATACACATCCAAACGCACATCCGGAATATGGATTTACTACATAATCTGCACCGGGGAGTTTGCTTGGGGTTAGTATTGATTTCGCTTGTTTGGTGGCTAATTTCATAGTTAATATTAACAAATTTCTTAAGAAATACAAATATACTATAGGAGTGGTATAATAACAAACCGCCAAATCAAACCGGATCTTTTAAAAGGAAGGGTATTATGTCAGATAATCAGAATCTCAAGCTCGTAACCATCGTTGTAAAAAAAGAACATGGTAATCCCAAAAATCATGAAATCGTTATAACTCATGGCTTACAAGTTCGCAATTTCTTTGATGATAGCAATCTGCTGATTGCGAATCCAATGGGATCAATCTTGGCAAGACTTGAAGATGGACTTGAAATTCAAGAAGACGATTTCTTGTATCAGGCTTCCATCGTAGAAGAAAAGCCCCCCACGAATCTTGCAAATGTTAAAGCATATCTTGCATTTCCTAAAAAGCAATCTGCACCTATCGTCTCAACGGAGCTTCTGTTGCTAATTGCACATCAAGATGGCATCTTTGCCTGGAAAGAAAAGGATTTTCCTTTCAACCTTCACGATCCAAAGGAAGTGCTCGACTGGAGACGTGACCAAAAGAACGGGATCAACTGCATTTCCTGGGCTTTGATTGTCCTTCAAAATGGTATGGATATCAAAATTCTGAACAAAACTTTTAGGAATAACGGCGGTGTCCTAAGAGAGCTGAATTAGAAAACTGACCCAAACAAGGGGTTCTACAAAATAGGACCCCTCGGTTTTCTTGGTTTCCCATAAATATTCAGTATAATAAACAATGGAAGAACCTAATAAACAAGAAAAATTCGGTATTAAACATCTATTAATGCTCTTAGCTTCAATAGCTATATCAGTATTAATAATTGTATTTAATAAAGAGATACGTAATCTTCAAGAATTTGGATATGTAGGAATATTTTTAATAATGTTCTTAGGAAATGCTACAGTATTAATACCTGTACCAGTATTAGCCCCATTAAATGTATTATTGGGTGGTGTATTCGCCAATCCTCTTCTAGTCGGCTTAACTGTAGGAGTAGCATCATCATTTGGAGAATTAGTAGGCTATCTTGCTGGATATAGTGGTAGTGGGATTGTAAAATCAAGCAAGGTATACAAGAAAATGGAGATTAGGATTAAGAAATATGGATTATGGGCAATCTTTGTACTAGCACTTATCCCTAACCCTTTGTTTGATGTTGCTGGTTTGGTAGCAGGTGCATTTGGTATTAAGTGGTGGAAGTTTTTAATAGCGGTAACATTAGGTAAAACAATTCGAGCTATTGTATTTGCATATATTGGATATACAGGAGGATTATTATTTTCTAAAGGATAAGTTCTAAATATCCAAAACCTCAACTTCCATAACATTGTGATCCATCACTATATCGTTTTCTCCAAACAAAAACTCTGCTTTCACCTTTGATCCATTTATAACAGGATTAAGCCAAAAGTCATCATCTGGCCACATAGCTTCAATTGGTAATTGATCCTTCTTATGCCATTGAGGTCTCATTTCTTCTGTTTCCTTAGGCTCTCCAACCCAGTTTCTTGAAAAGTATGCTACTACTTGCTGATTCCAATCTGGGTTATTTACAAAATAGAAATCAAGAATTGCTACTACCTCCATATCGTTTGGGGTTACTTCAATTTCTTCTTGGGTCTCACGTATTGCAGTCTCAAGAATTGTTTCTTCTCCATCGGGTTTCCCACCTACTCCATTCCATCTATCTTTTCCAAATCCTCGTTTTTTCATAGCAAGTAGAATTTCATCATCTCTGATTAAGAAGCATAGCGTTGATTGACGAAGTGGGAATTGAATTGCTTTTTTGTATTCTACAATATTCATAATTGTATATTTGAATATGGAGCGAGAGACGGGGTTCGAACCCGCGACCTACACATTGGCAATGTGTCGTTCTAGCCAACTGAACTACTCTCGCGTAATGGTGCCGAGACCCAGGTTCGGACTGGGGACCCTTTGTTCTTCAGACAAATGCTCTACCAGCTGAGCTATCTCGGCATTACATTAAGAACAGTATGATAATATCAAAAACCAGTACCAC
>Ga0209318_1000807_pt1 | contig 25670 bp, 19 predicted proteins | sample RifGroE1_FD_183999 | JGI IMG/M metagenome (GOLD analysis project Ga0209318, IMG submission 183999) | Groundwater microbial communities from Rifle, Colorado, USA - Groundwater E1 (SPAdes) (version 2) | ecosystem: Environmental > Aquatic > Deep subsurface > Groundwater | place: Rifle, Colorado...
TAAGTATAATCTAACCAGAATCTGCCTTAATTTAATACACATATATTTCAATGACCTACACACCTTTTACACAATGGATGATTACGACTGGCGTTCCTCAACAGGTCTTAGAATTGTTACTTGCTGTAATGATAGTCGCGACCATTGTAAGCATAGCTAGATATATCATAGGGTCTAAAACATATGGAATATATGCACCAATAATCTTGGCAATTGCATATTCATATACAGGACTTAAATATGGTTTAGCCATAACCTTAATCGTCATACTAACTACCCTACTCTCATACACCATACTTAGAAAAGTACGTATGCATTACATAGCTAGAATAGCTGTAAACTACTGCCTGCTGTCCATAATGCTGGTAGTATTCTTCATAGTTATTGGGCAATTCGGTTTTGGCTTAGACAACATGTCAAATATCTCTGGCCTTGCCGCAATCTCCATTGCAGCACTCTCAGACTTCTTCATAAAGCAATATGTAAAGAAATCATTTAAATCCTCTGTCCTTATCCTTTCTAGCACCGTACTCATAGCTACACTCGGATGGTTTGTCATAACCCGAGATGTAATCACGGTATACTTCTTAAACAATCTTTGGATTGTACCAATCTTAATAGTTTTAAATATCCTCATAGGACAGTTTACTGGCCTTAGAATCAAAGATCTCTTTAGATTTAAATCAGTTATTCAGAATAAGGAGAAAGACAATGTTCAGAAATAGGATAAAAGATGTATTAGGATTGAATAGACGAAATCAAGAGTACGTTCGTCCTTACAATCATCCAAAAGCAAAAGCATTAGCAGATAACAAGATAGCTACAAAAAAACTTCTTGCAAGAGAAGGTATTAACACATCCGAGGTATACAAGTTAATCAAAAATCGAAAACAATTAGCCTTCTTAGATTGGGAATCATTACCAAAAAGCTTCGTTATTAAACCCAATCAAGGCACTGGTGGAAATGGTATCCTCGTCCTCTATGGCCGTAAAAAAGGTGAATTAGCATGGATAAGGCCAGGCGGAGAGGTATTAAGCAAAAAAGATCTTGCCCTACATATTGAGAATATCCTTGAAGGTAGATTTTCAATGGGTGAAAGAAGCGATATTGCCATAATTGAAGAAAGAGTTCGAACTGACTCATTCCTCAAGCAATACTCCTACAAGGGTGTACCCGATATTAGAATCATATGTTTCAATCTCGTCCCCATTATGGCTATGATGCGAATACCAACCAAAAGATCCAATGGTACTGCCAACCTACACTCAGGAGCTATATGTACGGGTATAGACATAGCCACAGGTATAACCACCTACTCTATGCATATGAACAGCCGATCCTTGCTAAGCGATACATACGAGATGATTGATAATACACAGGACTTGAAGATTAACAAAAAGCTCTCAGGTGTTCAGATACCTGATTGGGACAAAATATTGGATATTGCAGTCAGATGTCAAAAAGCCAGTAAACTAGGCTATACAGGTGTCGACATAGCATTAGATGCAGACAAAGGCCCTATCGTCTTTGAACTAAACGCTAGACCAGGACTTGGTATTCAGGTAGCAAATCAAGCGGGATTAAGATGGAGATTAGAAAAAGTAAAAGGATTAGAAGTAAAAAGTATTAAACATGGTATTAGGGTAGCTAAAAATCTTTTTGGTGGAGAAGTTGAGGATAGTATAGAAGCTATCAGTGGAAGAAAGGTTATAAACATCAACGAAAAAATAACCTTGTATTACAAATCATACAAAGAAGGTAGTAAGAATGATAATAAAGATCGAGAAATAACTACAGCATTTGTTGATACTGGAATGATAACCTCTCGTATATCTAGAAGTTATGCTTCGAGAAGTGGCTACTTTGAAACAATGAGACAGTTTGATTTCTTGAAATGCCCAAAAGAATTTCCAACCTTTAAAGATGCACAAGACTATATCGATGAATACAGCAAAAATTCACAACCAGATGGACATATCATACGTCTAGCGAAAATCTTTGAAGACGGGCAAATCGTTGTAAGACCTGTTATCATAATTAAGATAAAGGTCTCAGGTGAAGTTCTAGATCTCGAAATGATTGTCACTGAAGATACTACTCACTCTGTAATTTTAGGTAGAAATGATCTCAAAGACTATTTAATCGATACAAGTAAAACATTTAAATAATGAAAACATACGAAGAATACTTAAAAGAAGCTGGCAATGTACATTTAGCATACTATGTTGAGGCTGCAGATATCTTGGGTATCAAATATACAATAGTCGTGAGAAGTCTAATTGCTAAGTTTGAGGTTGGAGATAAGCATTGGTTCATTATAAATACCGTCACACCACTAACCTCCTCCCCAAGTGCTACAATTTCGAAACGGAAGAACTTAACTAATATGGTATTAAGCTCGTATGGTGTAGATGTACCGAAACAGGAAGGGTTGAGCAGCGCTATCGATGCCATTAAATTCTTCAATAAATATAAGAATGTCGTCATAAAACCCTCACAACAGCTTGGTGGGAAGGGCATTACCCTACTCCCAGAGACAGAAGCACAGGTAATATCATCTTTCAATGTTGCGTTAGAAAAAGACAGATCAAAGGGAGAGGTAAAAGTATTAGGTGAAGAATTCATAAAAGGAGAAAACTATCGCTTCCTAGTAGTGGGTGAAAACGTTGTTGGAATAGTCTGGAGAAAGGCCCCCGTGGTTATTGGCAATAGTAAGAATACTATAAGAGAACTAATTGATATTTCAAACAAAGAACGTAGCCTCCTCGTACTTAAATCTATTCCCATAGATTCAGAAGTACAAACTAGATTGAAAAATGCTGACCTAACATTAGATACCATTCCTGAAGAAGACCAAATTATAACCCTTCGATACAATTGTAATCTAACTACTGGAGGCACTACAGAAGAGTGTGCATCTATAGTAGATCCATACTACAAAGAGCTCGCTGTGAAGGCCGTTAAGGCTCTCGATTTGGAATTTGGGGGTGTGGATATCATTGCAGAAGATATAACCAAACCAGGGAAGTGTGGGATTAACGAAATTAACTACAACCCAGGGTTAAGATTACATTATAAAGCAGACAAGGGTGAAAAAGTAAAAGTCGCAGTCCCTATTATGGAATATATTAGAGATAAGTACGCAAATAAATTATAAGTCTACCATTATGAGTAACGTGCAAGTATTACAAGGCCTCAATCTCGAGTCAGATATCTCAGTTATTAAACTCAACGTTCACAAATCAGATGCCCTCGTAAAGTATCTAGAAATGCTAAAAGGTTTTCACCCCTTATTCATTCGAGAATACAAATTTGAAAATGATGTCTTAAGGATTCATTCTCAGATGACATCCCTCTGGAGAGAGCTTGGAGGGATCATTGTAGCTCTCGATCATGGGAATATGAGCTATGAGGAAGCAAAGAAATATACCTTGGAAAACGTTGTAAAGCAAAGACTTCTCTCAATGGTTACAATCCCTATACTGCACATTGCAAACAAGTTGGGACTTGAAACAACACCTACTTTAGTTCAAGACCAAAGAGTTACATATTCAAAAGGCTATAATAGACATTACACAATTGGCGTTGGTAAACATTCTGAGATTCTATATTCTGTATCCTCTAGTAAAGATTCTAAGATTGCTCAAACAATTCAAAAGGATAAATGGGCCAGCAATTTAATGATTGAGCGCATGGGCCTACCTATTCCCAAATGGCAAGTAGTAGACAATATTACTCAACTTGAAGAAATCTGGAGTCAATATCAAAAACCCGTAGTCATCAAACCTGTTGGCTTAGTTGGTGGACATGGTGTCGTAACAAGTATCAAAACATTAGAAGAAGCCAAAGAGGCATTTAAGTTTGCACAAAAAGCATGTAGTAAACATATCGGAAAAGATTGGCAAAACAAGATAATGATGCAAGAACAAATCAAAGGAGAAGATTACAGGCTCCTCGTTATAGATGGCCACTTAGAAATAACCACCAAGCGAATCCCTGCCTTCGTTGTCGGTAACGGGAAGAATACAATAAAAGAGTTAATTGAAGTAACCAACACCGATCCTAGAAGAGATGTAACCAATCCTACACATACACTTAAACCAATAATAATTGATGAACCCCTCCTCTCATACCTCAAAGACCAAAAGCTTACATTAGAATCTGTCCCTAAGAAAGAACAGAATATCTATGTTAGAAAGGTAGCAAGTATGAGTCAAGGTGGTATCACAGAAGACTTCACAGAAAAAGTTGGACCTGAGATTAAAGCAATTGTAGAAAGCATAGCCTCTTCAATCCATGCATTTACCTTAGGCGTTGATATCCTTTGTCAGGACATATCAAAACCTCTTACACAAGAGAATGGTGGAATAATTGAAATCAATATCATGCCTGAAGCATATCTCAATGTATATCCAGTAATTGGAGAAGCTAGAGAAGAGGTATATGAGAAATATGTAAAAGCGCTAGTTAAAGGCAATAACACAAAACAGATAGTAATTGTTGGGAACAGCACAGAAGATTTACCTACTCTACTGAGGAAGAGATCCCTCTTCGGATCCTACCTCAAACAAGATGCGGTTATAGGAGAATACAAAGATGAGGAAATAATAATTAACGGGCTAGATATAAATAAAGGCCTAGAGAAATGGAAGGCAATAGAAGGCCTTAAGGCAAACGCTTCTTTAGATGCAATGATAATACATCATAGAAATGTAGAAGATGTTAAAGAAACTGGTCTAGGATTTAACAGAATCGATCTGCTAATGGTTGAGAAAAAGTACTTTGAGGATAGAGAGTTTGTAAAAGCAATTAGAAAGTACCAATTCAAGGGTTTAATATCTAAAATTAAAAAATTCTAATATGAAATACCTCATTATTGATAAGAGACAACGCGTAGAAGTAGCTACAATGGGTGAAATACCTACTGGGTCTGCTAGATTGGTAGAAGAATTAAAAAAGAAGGATATTCCTTATGATTTTGCATATAATGATGAGATAGCGTTCTTGTTTCATAATGGTTCCACGGTTATTAAGGCAGCTGGTCATGACATAACAGAGTACAGCAACGTGATTTTGCGAGGGCACTCCTTAGATGATGAACGTGAGTACCAATACAAGAGATTCATCATAGACTACGTTGAACAATATAATAGAGACAACCCAGAAAAAAAAGTGATCATTCAGAATTCTAAGGCGATTAAGAATCTCCCATATTACAATAAGATAGCCTTCGCAATGCTGTGTTCAAAAAATAACCTCCCCTACTTTGATACATATTTCCATACTAATGGTGAATATTTAAAAGAGAGAGATATGTTAAAGGAATATCCGTTAATTATTAAAGAATATACCGGTGCGAATAGAACAGAGATGATCGATGGTAAAGAGAAGATTAAGAAGAATGTATTTAGATTAGAAAAAGATGAGGATTACAAGCAAGAGAATCTTGATGGGCAGGATCTTTCCCACTTCTTCATACAAGAATTTTCTGATGCTGGTGAAGATTACAGAATTTTTGTTAAACTAGGCAAGGTTATTGGTGGATGGAAAAGGAAGGCGGTTAATGGTTTTATGACTGTAAGTAAGGGAGAATATGAGATGTATAATCAACCCAACGAGGAAATAGCTGAGATTGCAGAGAGAATGGCAAATGTCTTAGAAGCCGACTTTATGGCTGTAGACTTTATGTATATGAATGGTAAACCATGTATACAAGAGATTAGTTTACACCCTGGGTATAAGGCATATGAGACGAAGATTGAAGGAGAACCTGTTAATATAGCTGAGGCTATTATTACTGCTTTTTAGAAATCATTTATGAAAATAAATTTTCCCAAAGACAAAGATTTTGTTAATTCATATTTACACTATCTTTTAACAACTCCTGATTCATTTTCCGAAAGTTCCTCCAAGGCTATTACTGCTGTTCTACCCTCTTTTATAGAAGAATATTGGAAAACGAATAACAAAGAGACCTTTTTCAAAGAACAAATGAATCTTTACTGGAAGCAAAATGATTTTTCGTTTTATTCCGATAACTTACAAAATGAATGGCTAAAATACGAGAAAGATATTATTGCCACACTGGAAAATATTTTTGATACGAAACTTACAGAAGATATAAATATTTATGTGTACAATCTTCATTGGTATCCACGATTCTTAGATACTCAAGGAATGATAGTTTCCAACTCCGATCCTATATACTTTTCCATATCAACAATTATTCACGAGATTACCCATTTTTTTTATTTCAAGAAATGGAATGAACTTTTCCCAAACGATATTAATACTTATAACGAAGCTCCACATGTGCTATGGCATTTGAGTGAAATTATAGCCCCAATAGTGAATGGAGATGCAGCAATTAAGCACATTTTCCCAGACACAAATTCTAAATCTCTTTATGCATATAATAGGTTTGATAAATCGGGGGACATTTCAATCCAAGGTTATTTTGAAAAGTTGTACTATAAATCCAATGGAAATATAGAGAAATTTTTAAAAGATGCGAAAAAGATAGCTATTGAAAACGAAGATATCTTAAAGAAAGCCTATTAACCTGCTACTGTTTTTTAAGTCCTAACTTCTCAAACATATTATTACTCTCTCCATCATGATCATGGATTGCTTGTGCTTTGTATATAGGTAATATAAAGATGAATTTACTACCCTTACCTACTTCACTCTCTACACGTACATCACCACCCATCTTGCGTATCAGGTTAAAGGTCACGTAAAGCCCTAAGCCAGTACCACCAGGCCTTACAATCTCCATCTTGTCACCAACCTTAACATTAGAATCTATGTAATTACCAGCCCTGTAGAACTTCTGGCCAAGCTTTTTAAGATCCTCTGCACTGATACCATTCCCTGTATCTATGATAGAGACCTCTACCCAATTATCATCATATCTATCCTCTATGGTAACACTACCGCTCTCTGTATATTTAACAGCGTTGTTTATGAGATTATTTAATATCTCCACTACCCTAGCCTTATCTGCATATACATTTGGAGTGTCTAATTTCATATTATTAATTATTGGAAGATTCTTTTCATTCGCATCCTTCTCATTTCCATGTATAGCCATCTCTACTTCTTCCTTAATATCAACCTCTTCAGGATCTATGACTATCTTATTCCCTTCTAATTTAGCACTACTAAGTAATGTATTAATTAACTTTATTTCATTATCTACAGCCATTTTAATCCTATTCACATACCTCTTGTATGCCTCTGGATCACTATCTATATCTCCTGCAAACTTCTCTAGTAACTGAGCATTGAGCTTAACTATGGTAGCAGGTGTTCTAAGTTCATGACCCATGATATCGATCATATCGTTTTCTTTTTTACGAGCTTCTTGAAGTTGTTGAATCTTAATTTGAAGTTCCTTAGTTTGGATATCCACCTTTTGCTGAAGCGTTGAATTCAACGATTGAAGCTGCTGATATAGCAACGCTTTATTAACAGAAATATGGAATTGGCTATATATACGATCCCAAAGATCAAGCTCATCGATTTTGTACATTTGATTGTTGGCTAAATCCTGTATGAAGAGAACTCCTATCAATTCATTCCCCGAAACTATTGGGTAAGCTATCTGAATCTTCGATAGCTCTAAGAGGTACAAAAGGTTCGAATATTCTCGATACTCTACAGCATCCTTGTTACTCAAGTACTCAAGCTCTGATCTCGACAAAGCCTCAAATTTTCCCTCTGCTGTAGTTTTTTTATTCCAATATACAGGTATTTCTGCAAAAATTTTATCTAAATTCTCAATCTTCCAATCGCCATTTGTAAAACAGTAAGACTTTGTATTTACAGAGTCATAGAGATAGATCTGGGCCTTGTTTGCTGAGGTATTTTGACATATATAGTTCAATGTCTTACTACATATATCAGAAAGCTCTTGCTCGAAGTTCAACAACTTAATAAAGCCCTCCCCTTTATTCCTTAAAATCTGTTTTTCCGATAGAAAGATATTCGCAACTAAATCAACAATTATTTTAAAGATTAGAGCTAATAGGAAGGCAGCCATATAAAACAAGAATTTTGGAATTTGTAACTGCTCTATAAGTGGGAAAATAAATTCTAAGGAAACCACAAATACAATGGAGGGAATAATATACAATGACAAACTTCTTAGAATACCACGTATCACTGTCCCAAATCTCTGAAACCTCGTCTGTGTTAGACCATAAGATATTATGAGGTTTGCAATTGAAAAAACAACGGGACCGAACCAAATATATTCATAAATACCGAAATATGGAGCAATGATATTGGCAGGAAAAGAACCAACAACTGTTAATACATTACCAATTATTAGGTATTTCTGCTGTTCCTTCTCTATAAATGACAACTCTTTGTATCCCCTCAGCGTCTTGTAAACATTCACTGCGAAAACGATTGTTAGCCAAACAATCCAAACTAGGTAGACATTTCCTACGACTATAGAATTATTCCCTTCTAAAACAATTTCCCCAATAAAATTACTCGTAAAGAATATTTGATAAAGGAGGAAAAGAAATCCTCCACCTACAAATAAGGCGAATAATAAATTGATCTTTTTTCTTCGTAGATAATATGTAGAAAATATATAGTGAAATAACCCAATTAAGATTGATGACAAGTAGATTATCTCTGCCCAAAAATGGGCTGTACTTACAGTATCAGTTAATAGGAATGATACTGTAGAAAAAGCCCAAACCGGACCCGCGATTATTCCTAAAATTCCCAAAAAGAAATATGCCTTGTTCCTTGGTTCTTTAAGAAAGGTAACCAAAGGACCAATTAAGGAGGTAAACCCTAGAACTACGACAAACAAGTATAAAGTGTTATTCCATATCATTTTACTTTGGCAGTTTTAATTCAAAAAATCTCGTTAAACTAAACTTTCTAGCTCCTTCACCTTCATATGGTGGATAGTAAACACCCTCTATATTAAACTCTTTTTGTATATACTTCCCTGTCTTATCCAAAGGTTGAGCAATCTTAGGAGCCAATTTCTTAGTTATTGCTCCCGCTTTCTTGGCTCCCATAAGATATTCCCAGAAATTATTCCATCCGAGCTGTTTCCTAACTTCACCTAGAAGTTCATATTGCATAGTCGATGAAGGAGAGAAAAGCTGTTTAATAAGGAATATGTCTCCCTTTTTTACTAATTGGTATTCGTCATCGCCTTGTTTAGGTTCTTTTTTTCTTGAAAGAATTGCTTTGAACATACTTGGTGTCGAAAGATCTACCTGCATTCCAGGATCCAATGTACAATCTTGGAAGAGCCCACCTTTCTCTACTCTGTCTATCATTTCCCTTACTATTGCAAAGTGTGATTCTTGATCAAAATAATTAATACCATTGTCTGAATAGACAAAGTGATACTTCTCCTTGTTTTTCTGTATAGATTCCATAGCTGTTTCAAAATATATCGTCACACCATCAAAATCTTTTTCCTTCTGCCCACTATCCAAAACTATCCTTGTTGGAATACCCCGCAAGGTTAATAGTGTAGCAGCACAAACAACAGATTGGAGAGAATTATCCGCAGAATGAAGTTGGATCCCCTTTCCCGTTTCTTTTAATGCCTCATACATCAACGCGGTAGTGATACCTGCCCCAGTACATAGCTCTTTGACTTTGATTACTGGCTCTCCTGGAAAAACTTCTTGAATGTAATCTCTCGCCCTAGGAGCCATAATTCTTTCTAATCGATATGATTCGTAGGCAAGAAGTTTATTCAAAATACCTTCAATATCGGATTCTTTCCAATGCCTTGATCTTTCACCATCCTTTTCAACTCCATTAGAAAAAAGCTTTGATGTTTCGTTAAGCAATTGAGGAATTACCTGCTCAGACATTATTTTAATTGTCGCAGGAGCAAAAACAAAAGGATTCTTTTGATTCATAGATTTCCATTCCTCATAGTTCTTATATTTTTCATGAACACTCATAAAGACAGGCACAAATTCATTTTGTGCCAACATTATTTCAGTATTTATCTTTTCGGGAATATTTATATACAAACCAAATTCATCTAGTCCTAACATTTTTAATTTCAAATCTTTTGGATCTTTAATATTAGAAAATGCCAAATCTTTTTGATCCAAAGCTATATTGGGTAAACTATTAGTTAAGGCGGATTGTTCTTCAGTATTATCATCTAATTTGGGCATCGCTACAGTTTCAATTGCTGGGACGTCTACAACTTCGGGAATTACTTTTTCAGTCACAACCGGTGCGTCTACAAACCCTTCTTGAGTAGATTGTAAATAGGGATTGGTTTGTGTTTCTGACTGTGCGTTTTCTTTCTCTAGCGAAGGATTTGTATCCATATTTGTTTGGGCAATATTATGTATATATGATAGCACAAAAACTCAATATGACTATATCCCCGCCTTTTCAAATATCTCTAACCATTTATCCTTGTTAGGTACATTAGTAGGCATAGGTAATAACCCATCCTCGACCCACTCACACTGTTTAAATGTAATCTTCCCAGCATACAATTGGTTATACAATCTAGGATTCTCTTCCAATTTCTTCTTAACTTTTCTAAAACCTCTGAAATATGCAACATCCTTAGAATAAATCCCCCTATCATGAGTATCACCCAATCCTCTCTTAACACGATATGTGACATCAAATGCAGAATACTTAGGTAAAACAGCTAAAAGAACATTGTAAAGCTCTCTAAATGAAAGATCCTCACCCAAATATATCGCCCATGCTAAAGCTGCTTTGTTCTTCAACCATTTCTCAGTAAGAAGACCCATACTATTCTCATTCCATGTAGCCAAACCCTCTTCAACATCTAGGTACTCAGGAAGATTCGCATTACTAAAAGCATCAAACCCACACATTAAACCATTATGAGCTCTCAAAGCATGAGTTCCAACTTCATGGATCAACGTCTTTCTTAATTTGAATTTGGTTCTCTCAATATTCTCATCAACAAGAATTTCCTTTCTCTTTACACCAATCTTCACTCCATTCTTAGCAATATTGATAGACTTATTCACTGTCCAGCCATCTAAACCCAACTCCTGGAATACAATATTGAAAACCTTAACAATATCATCGTAGTAGAGAATGTCACCCTTCTTGATTGTATCCTCATCTATTACATTGTAACTGTCTAACTTACCTCTAAGTACTCTAGCCGCATTTCTAAAAAGCTTGTCACTAGGTTTACCATACCTATGTACAGAAATATCCGTAATCTCTTCATTATTTCCAACGGAATGCATTAGGTCACTCGCCTCTTTCTTAGAATCTATCAATTGAAGGTAGAAATCCGAAATCCGAGGATCAACATCTACGATCTCTTTAACATTGGAAAGCTTCTTTAATATCTCTTTGTTATTGTTCTTAACAATCCTGTACTCAAATATTGGATTATATGTATCGCTATTAAAGAATTTCTTCTTCTCCGACTCTAAATTGATTGGTGTAAAAACCAATGCTGTAGGAATTCTTAATTCACTAAGCAGCTTTGTAACTTCATCCAGCTTTAACGTCTTCTTTTTTCTATTAAATATTTCCATGGGATATATTATATATGTAAAAGAAGATTAAAACTATCTTCTAAAGTCCCTGTTGAATGAGAACTTTCTAGAGCCCTCTTCGATGAGGTCTAAGGCAATACCAGTACCCTTTACTACACAAAACAATGGATCATCGGCAACATGTGCAGGAACACCAGTCGCACGAGAGAATAGCTTGTCGAGATTTCGAAGCATTGCTGTTCCACCACTCATAACCATACCACGGTCTATGATGTCCGCGGAGAGCTCAGGAGGCGTCTTTTCTAATACAGCTTGCACACTCTTAATGATACTTCTTAATGGCCATTCAACAGCTTTAGCTATATCATTTGAATTAACTACTACAGATTTAGGCATACCAGCACCAACGTCCCTTCCTCTTACTTCCATTTCTCTTGGATCTTTAACTTCTAATGCACTACCTATTTTAATCTTTATCTTTTCTGCCGTCTGTTCTCCAATTAATAATCCCTTCTTCTTACGCATATATGAGATTATTGCCTCATTTATAGCATCTCCCGCAACTCTTAGTGATTCATATTCCACTACTCCATCAAGGGATATAACTGCAACTTCAGTAGTACCACCACCCATATTTATAATCATGTTCCCAGAAGATGTCTGTATTGGCATTTCTGCTCCTAATGCAGCTAACAATGGTTCTGGAAGTAAAGTGACATTTCTAGCACCAACGGCATTGGCAGCTTTAAGTACGGCTCTTTCCTCTACAGAAGTAATACCTGCAGGTACGCTAATGACCACATCTGGTTTGAAAAATCTACTCTTACCAAGAGCTTTATCAAAGAAATACCTTAGCAATGCTTCAGTTACTCGAGAATCAGCTATAACTCCATTACGAAGAGGTCTTTTAGCAACGATATTGTCAGGGGTTTTACCAATCATTTCCTTTGCTTCTAATCCAACCGCTATTACAGTGAAGTTATTAACATCTATAGCGACAACGGTAGGTTCAGTTAAAACAATACCCTCCCCTTGTACAAATACAACTGAGTTCGCTGTTCCTAGGTCTATACCTAATTTCTTTACAAACATAATAATTTCAAATTCATAATTAGAAACCCATAGCTGAGAGGATTTTTGCCTCAGTCTCTGATGCTACTTTTTGTGCGTTCTTTTCACCTTTCTCAAGAATATCAATGATAAATTGATCACCTTTCGCATCTATTTCTGCTCTTTTTGCTCGAATTGGTTTCAAAAATTCCTCAATTGCTTCAAATAACTTTGTTTTAACTTCAACATCACCAACTGTTCCTTTCTGGTATCGTTCCTTCAAGTCAGCAACTTCTTCTAAATTGGTATTAAAGTAATCGTGGTATATAAATACTGGATTTCCCTCAACTTTTCCAGGATCATTAGGATGAATTCTGTTAGGATCCGTATACATAGACATAATTTTCTTTTTTACAGTAGCGGTATCGTCTGTGAAATAGATTCCACCCGTTGATTTACCACTCTTCCCTTGTCCATCAAGACCAACAACAACGTCCCCAATCAAACCTTTAGGGATATTGAATACTTTGCCATATATAGAGTTAAATCTTATAGCCAAATCACTTGCGATTTCGACATTTGCTTCATTATCTTTTCCAACAGGAACTAAATCTGAATTCATTATTAAAATATCTGATGCCATCAATATTGGATATCCCATGAGACCATAGGTTAATTTGTATCCCAATCCTAGCTTCTCCTTCAACATGGGCTGTCTCTCTAGTTCTGGCATCTTTGTAAGCATGGACAGTATTACATGTAGTCTATATATCTGAGGGATTCTAGATTGTCTATAGAAAGTCACATATTCAGGATCTAATCCCAAACTAAGATAAGTCTTCATTAATCCTAAAGAGTTTTCCTTAATTTGAGACACGTTATCAAAATGCGTTGTTAAAGCATGATAATCCGCAATGAAAATGAATGTATCATAATCTTCTTGTCTCTCTATTCGATTTTTTAGGGTTCCAACATATGCAGCAATTGGAAATGTACTGCCTGTTGCTCTATCCCCAGTGAGTAATCTTTCTTTCATGTACAATATTCTAACAACTTAATCCCCATTATGCTATACTCTTGGCATGAAAACGTCTCCCAAGACCAAAGTTAAATCACATATTGGCTCTATTCTCTACCCCATATTATATACCCTAATCCTTTTCTTAGTCGCTTCTACCATATATTTCTATGCCAATGGATATAGATTAGACCTCTTCAAACAAGAAATAACTCAGACAGGAGTTGTCACTGTTGAAAGCTCCCCTTTTGGAGCGGACGTATATGTAGACCAAAAGCTAGTGGGTAGGACTCCTAAGAGTACAAGTTTGAAAATTGGAACATATCATATAACTGTTGAGAAAGAAGGATATTACAACTGGGAAAAAGACATTGAGATTGTTGAAGGTAAATCTACTCCAATATTCCCATGGCTAATTAAGAAAGATCCTAAGCATATCACCCTATGGACCTCCAATGGTGCTATTGAAAAATATTGGGTTAACAAAGAAGAAGATCACATTGTATTTTTAACCAAAGAAATACAGGGATACTCTCTTTGGGAATATACTCTCAATCCAGCGTTGTGGGATTTCTCTTCCAATCCTTCTGAAATATTGAAACTTGAGAGTAATAATATAGAGATAACCCTATCCCCTAGTGGTTTACAGGCCCTGCTAAAAGTCACCTCCGAAACTACAAGCCAGTACTATCTGCTTAATACACAAACACTTTCGCAACTCTCAGCCCTAAAAGCTCTAGATATTGACTCAACCAAGAAATACAAAATATCGTGGTCAAATGATAACAACTATTTAGTCCTAGATTCTACAAGTGGTATCTATTCATACGATTTAAAGCTGAATCAAACAAATACTTTAGTCGAGAAGCTGGTATCGCAAAAGTATATCTGGACCACTGATGAACAAGGCTTTTTCTACATTGTTGAACTATCAAAGGATCAAACCGACAATATATATACGTATAATCTGAAGCAGATGGACCTGCTTGGGAACAATACGACATACCTCATCAGCAATTTCTACTTCCGCTATTCAGATGAATATATCCTTCAATACAGAGAAGACGGATTTGTCTACTCCGAATTCTCTTCATCTCCAGAAAGTACATACTCTGCAGGCGATATTACAAACATAAGTGTCAACCAGAAAGCGCAAGGCGTATATATACAAACCTCACTAGCCACCTACTGGTTCAATATACAAACACAGAAGTTCATGATGCTATCTGCATATCCTGCAACATTCATTGAATTTAACGAAGACCATGAAAGATTGATATTTAAGGATGAAAATCAAATATCTGTCTTTACATTCGACAAAACCGAGGGAGATCACACAGTCAACATTGGTTCTAAGAAGATCAAGAATATTGCAGATATATCTAAAACCTCTAATCTTCACTGGCTTACAGACTCATTAGATATGACATACTTACAAGAAGGGGCAATATATATAACTGATGTAGATGGAGACAATAAAATACAAATTGCACAGCCAGATAACCTACTCACCTTCTTGATTAGAAATTCAAATAACACCCTACTCACCTTTACAAAGGATGAAGCAAACAAACTATCCATTACAGAGTTAGAAATTCACTAAAGCGCACCTGGCCGGAGTCGGACCGACAACCTACACGTTAGGAGTGTGTTGCTCTATCCAGATTGAGCTACAGGTGCTTATTTATACGCTAAGCTTAACACAAATATACCATATTTCCAATGCAAATTCACTTTTCTATAGGGTTATATATATAGCTTTTCCATGGTATAATCTACATTGCAATGAAACAAGAATATATAAAAATAAGGGGTGCAAGAGAGAATAACCTTCAGAATATATCGCTTGATATCCCTAAGAACAAATTAGTAGTCATAACCGGAGTCTCCGGTAGTGGAAAATCCTCCTTAGCTTTTGATACTCTGTATGCAGAAGGTCAAAGAAGATATGTAGAGTCTCTCTCGTCCTATGCAAGGCAGTTTCTAGGCGTAATGAAGAAACCAGATGTAGATTCAATAGAAGGACTCTCTCCAGCCATCTCAATCGATCAGAAGACCGCAGGATCGAATCCTAGGTCTACTGTCGGAACCATTACAGAAATATATAGTTACCTTCGATTACTGTATGGAAATATTGGCATCGCCCACTGTCCAAATTGTCATACACCAGTCGAAGCTCAAACCATACAAGAAATAACACAAAAAGTACTCAAACATCTCAAAGGTTCTACTAAGAAGTTCCAAGTGGTTTCACCATTGATCAAGAACCGTAAGGGCGAGTTTTCTTCACTGTTTGAGAAATTACTAGCACGAGGGTTTCTCAGAATAATCGTTGATGGCAATACATATATGCTTGATGATATTGAAAATATCAAGCTAGATGAATACAAAAAACACGATATTGATCTAGTAATAGACCGATTAGATGGTAAGAACGTAGAGCAAAAACGTCTTACAGACGCCATAGAGCTAGCTGTTGTTCAGTCTAAGGGTGAAGTTAAGGTGCTAATAGAAGACGAAGAGCCCCTATTCTTCTCTGAAAACAACACTTGCCCAACATGTGGCATATCATATCCCAAAATAGTACCAGCTAGCTTCTCTTTCAATGCTCCAGAGGGCGCATGCCCAAAGTGTGCAGGATTAGGAATACTTAAGGAATTAGATATAAACCTACTCTACAACCCGAATTTAACAATATCCGAGGGTGGAATCTTCCCATGGAGTAACAGAACAAGCAAAGACTCGTGGACATTGAAGATATTACAAAGTGTAGCTGTAGAACATCATTTTGATCTTAAGACGCAAATAAAGAATTACTCCCCGGAGATATTTGACCTCATATTCTACGGAAAAGGTGCTAAAGAGACATATACCATCCAATATACCAATAGATTTGGTAAAACTAAGATCTATGATGCTGAATATGAGGGTGTCATTAACGAATTAAATAGAAGATATAAAGAAACCTCTTCAGATTACTCGAGAATTGAAACTGAAAAGTACATGGTAGAAAGAGTTTGTGATGCATGTAATGGTAAAAGACTAAAGCCATATACACTTGCAGTAACTATAAATGAAAAGAATATCGACGAGATAACCAATACTCCAATCAATGAATTAATCTCTTTCTTTGGTTCAATAGAGCTAAAAGGCAACAAAGCAGAGATAGCTAAGCCAATTATCAAAGAAGTACTATCAAGATTGAACTTCCTAACCAATGTTGGATTAGACTATTTAACTCTTTCTAGAAAAGCTACCACTCTTTCAGGTGGAGAATCACAAAGAATACGACTAGCATCACAAATTGGTACTGGACTAACAGGAGTCCTTTATGTCCTTGACGAACCTTCAATTGGATTACACCAAAGAGATGTGTCAAAGTTGATAAAATCACTCGAAAACCTGCGAGATACCGGTAATTCTGTCATAGTGGTCGAACACGACGAAGAAACTATAAGATGTGCTGACTGGGTAGTCGATATAGGTCCTAATGCAGGCAAGCATGGTGGTAAGGTAGTAGCAGAAGGTACTATATATGATATCAAGCATAGCGGTTCTCTCACTGCTAAATATCTCAATAAAGAGCTCTCTGTCGGCCAAGACTTAAAGCGAAAGGTGATATCTGATAAGAAGGACAAACTAAAACTCACAGGACTCATTACTCACAACCTTAAGGATGTAAATCTAGAAATCCCGTTAAACCAATTCATTTGCATAACCGGTGTTTCTGGCAGCGGGAAGTCTTCATTGATAAACGATACACTCTATCCTGTACTGATGAATAAAGTTATGCATTCAAAACAACAGGAAGGATCATACAAATTGATTGAGGGAGTGGATAAAATTAATCAGATTATTGATATCGATCAATCGCCTATAGGTCGAACTCCGAGGTCAAATCCAGCAACTTACACGGGAGTCTTTACTGCAATTCGAGAGATATTTGCAAATACCAATGAGGCCAAAGCCAGAGGATATGGAACAAACAGATTTAGCTTCAATGTCAAAGGTGGAAGATGCGAGAAATGTCAGGGTGATGGCCAGATCAAGGTTGAAATGCAATTCTTACCAGATATGTACGTAACTTGCGATGCATGTAATGGGAAAAGATATAATGAAGAGGCATTGCAGGTAGATTATAAGGGAAAGAATATATCAGATGTCTTAAATATGACAGTAGAAGACGCATCAGAGTTCTTCAAGAACATTCCTTCTATATATAGAAAGCTTGCAGTACTGAATGAAGTTGGCCTTGGATACATACAATTAGGTCAATCAGCTCTCACTCTCTCAGGTGGAGAATCTCAAAGAATCAAATTAGCAAAGGAACTTTCTAAGATGTCTCGTGGTCATACCATGTATATATTGGACGAACCTACAACTGGGTTACATTATCATGATATTGATAAGCTACTTACCCTACTTAAGGGCTTAGTTGATAAAGGTCATACTGTTATGTGTGTGGAACATAACTTAGATATCATAAAGTTTGCAGATTGGATTGTGGATCTTGGTCCAGAGGGCGGAGACAAGGGTGGCTACATTGTAGCCGAGGGTACAGTCGAGGATGTAATGAAAAATCCTAAGAGTTGGACTGGAAAGTATCTTAAGGAATACTTACAGGATCACCATCTGGGTAGATAGGTGCAGGTAGTTTATCAAACGCTCTTTCAGTAGATGCTGTAATAGCAGCATAAAAGTCATTAGGGTCATCATCTACTAACACCAGATTTTCAAAACTCCAAGGAGCGCTGCCTTTCGCTTTTATTATCGGGTTTCCAGTTCTTTCAGAAATAAATGCTAACATCCCCGCAGGATCATCTGTGACAAAATTCCATACATCTGGAGATTTATATAAGCTATTAGGATCGTCACACCCACAAAATCCTCCTCTCGTTATAATCTCCCAACATCTATATTCCCTTGGTACTCCTCTTCTAACTTGGAAATATACTATATTCTTACCATTTCCATATGAGCCCTCTACAGCAACGCTAATATCATTAATATCTTCCAATCCATCAAAATCTTTCTTTTTTGAAAAGTCATCTCTAGTTGCATGATAAAGAAAAGCCACTGGATGATTTTTCTGCCATTCGAAAACACATTCTAGCACAGGGTTTATAGCATTCTCAAACGTATTCTCCTCCAAGTCAAGATTCCCGCAGGAAGTAAATCCTACGATATTTCTTATAGAATTGATGCTTAAAGCCAAGTGTAAAGCTTCTATCGATGGAGCATTGTTAATGATAGGATCTTTTTTATCCATTTCTAATCCTTTTATATATTACTTTGGGACAGTAATTACCTATAATATAGTCCAATTAAGAGTATTTGTAAATATAAGAGAAAAATATTTCAACAAAATATCCAGAGAATTTAGAATGGTGAAACTTTCCACCCCATTTTAGGCCTAAAATACTACGGGCCTACGAGAGGGCATAGGTGTAAATAATGAGTACATCAGAGACAGATGCTTATTCCAAAACAAATAGTTCGCTTAATCTCCACTTCGAGGGATTTTTACAACATATCATCAGCATGGTCAATTTGAACAGTTTGAAGGTTTAAGAAAATAGTGAATTTCACTTCGTTTCACCTAGTAAGATTGCGCTATATACCAAGCTTCTTTAGAATCCTTTCCACAATAAATACACTTCCCGGAGACATCATCTTGAGCGATACATCTAGTCGTAGCCTTGGTTTCTACCTTAATACTCTCTTCGCATTTAGGATCACCACACCAGTGTACTTTTGCATATCCTTTCTCACCCTTCATCATCGATTTAAGCTCGTCATATGACTCAACCGTATGTGTATTATTCCTAATTATTGACTGCGATCTGTTTAGCAAACTGTTCTGAATCTCATTTAGAAGATTCTTTGTATATTCTAATACCTGAGAGCGTTCCACGAACATTTTCTCGCTTGTATCTCTTCTTACCATAGTTACTCCGCCATTTTGAATATCTCTTTCCCCTATTTCCATTCTTACAGGCACACCCTTTTTCTCCCATTCATTGAATTTGTAACCTGGAGATACAAAATCTCTAGCATCCAATTCAACGTCTTCTATCTCTGTTTTTAGCTCTCCCATAAGGTTATTACAATATTCCATTACGGTATCCCTATTTTCATCCCTGGATATAGGGACAATGACAACCTTAATTGGAGCCACGCTTGGTGGTAATACCAATCCATTGTCATCACTGTGAGTCATAATCAATGCACCCATCATTCTAGTACTTACACCCCAGCTATTCTGGTATGGTGTTTTAACAGTACCATCCTTGTCTGCAAACTTAATCTCGAATGCCTTCGCAAAGTTCTGTCCAAGATCATGGGACGTCCCAAATTGCAATGATTTTCCATCAGGCATCATAGCTTCTACTCCAAAGGTATTAACTGCACCTGCAAACTTCTCACTTTCAGACTTTCTACCAGAATATGTTTCTACAGCAAGTACATCTCTAGCAAAATCTACATACATCTGAAGCATATCCATGACTTCTTTGATATTTTCCTCTTCAGTTGCATACACAGTATGCCCTTCTTGCCACAAAAATTCAGATGTTCTTAAGAATGGTCTAGTTCGTTTCTCCCATCTCATGATATTTGCCCATTGATTAATCTTCATTGGAAGATCTCTCCATGAGGTAATCCATCTTGAGAAGGTATCGTAGATAATGGTTTCTGATGTAGGCCTTATGATCAACTCTTCTTCTAATTTTGCATCCTCATCAACTACAATTCCCTTTCCATCTGGAGATTCTTTTAATCTGTAATGGGTTACCACAGCACATTCCTTAGCAAAACCTTTAACATGAGAGGCTTCTTTTGTAAAAAATGACTTAGGTATGAGTAATGGGAAGTATGCATTTTTGTGGCCGCTAGCCTTGATTCTTCTGTCTAATTCCTTCTGTATATTCTCCCATATGGCGTAGCCGTATGGCTTAATGACCATGCAACCTCTAACAGCAGAGTTCTCTGCTAATTCTGCCCTCTCTATGATATCTAAATACCATTGTGAGAAATCTTCTGTTCTAGATGTAATTCCTTTGTCTGCCATAACGGACATTTTACAATATATTTCCAAGCCTGGCTATGGCCTGGCATTGATTCAAAGTTTATTCATAATCATTAAGGCTTGTACTGCCTACAGCCTTTTTCTGTCTTGTATATTTAAAAGATTAGACGTGTTTGAATAACCAATTGCATATTAAAAAGGAAGAGAAGAACGGTAGTATAAGGTAAAGCAGTGATGAACTTTTTCTGAACGAAGGCCTGGCTATGGCCTGGCCTGTTAAATGATCTTAGGACCAAATCCCCAATGATGAGCAGCTTTAGCTAATGCAGTATCTGGATGTTCGACAATCCATTGCTCCATATTACCTCTGCCCAATACCACATCCTTTGCCTGGATTACGGCCTCTACACCTGCTTCAATACCCCATGGGTGCCCAAGAACTCCACCACCCGTCTGGATGATAATGTCTTCCCCAAGTTGATGTAAGACCTCAGGAATAGTACCTGGATGTAAGCCCCCTGAAGCTACATGCCATACGGGTTTCATCCCATACCAGTTCTGTCCCAAGGTCATGCTTGAAGCTGGAGTAATATCCAACTGTAAAGCATCTCTAATGAGTTTAGGCTCGCCGTAGTTTTCCATTTTAGTATTAGGTGCCCCACCATGAAGTGAATCCACACCCAGCATCCTCATGATTTTAGCAGTCACGATCATGGACATGGAAAAGTCTTTGATTTCGCCCTTGTCATACACCCCAGGACCAGATTCCCTGTCAAAAAGGCTATGCATCGCCCTATGTGCATGTATTGCTAACCCCGGGTTATGCATTCTCATAGTTTGAATCGCACTAAATCCGGTAGTAACAATATCCATCATCATCCATCTTCCGCCCTGTGCTTTGATTTTGTCTGCTCTCTGTATCATCACATCCAGATTTGAGTGCGTCACATTACAAAGATAGAATTTTCGTTGTCCCGTCTTTCTTTCTACTTCCCTCAGCACCCTATGTATTAATTCACATCTGTCATCAAAAGTATTAAATCTAAGACTTGTCAGATTCTCATCGTCCTTAATACCATGATATTGAGCATTTGCAGCACTAAAAAGTATCTCTGCCAACTTTGCCTGTTCCTTGGCTGTACGTCCTACTTTTGGTTTAGGAACAGTACAAAGCAATGGGCCTTCTTCAACATGTAAAAGCTCTCTCATCCCATCAATTCCAAACTGCGGACCTTGAAATGATTGAATAATATCTTTAGGAAAACGAATATCTAAGCATCGGAATGCCTTAAGCATCTTCATTCCATCGATATTCCCTACCACTCCTGCCAATATTCCTGACATATTGTCTAATTCGAAGAGTTCCTTCTTGTACGCTATCTTGAATGTCTTAGTCTCTGGTTCTAGATCAAATGCTACTGCCCTAAGCTTTTCTGCCATTCGTACGCCTGAATCACGACCAGAATATACATCTGTCCATGTCCCAGTGGAGCTTTCTGCAGCGCATGCAGCCACTACATCTTCAAATTTGTCCATACCAATACCATCAGCAAGCTCAATATCGAGGTATGTAATGATGTAATTCTCGTCTGGGTTCTTAGGTTTCCAGCCTTTTGGGGCAATGTAACCGTTGTGTGTAGCTCCAATAACCATAGGGGCAATATGTTTAATTAGGTATATACATATTAGAGGAGAACGATTAGTTTGTAAATCACGCTAAAGAACAATATAATGGGCATATGTTTAAAAGATTCCTTAAGAACAACAATGTACAGGGTTACAGAGTTCAACAGCTGTATGACCAGTACTTCAAACAGGTTATATCCTCATGGGATGAACTTACTAATTGGCCTAAAGACCTAAGAGAGAAGCTTAAGGAGGAGGTTCCTTTTACAGAATTAGTGAATTTTACTGAATTTCCCTCTTCCGATCACAAGACTATCAAGGTGCTGACAAATACTAAGGAAGGGTTTCCTGTTGAGAGTGTGTTGATGCGCAACAAAGACCGTATTACCGTGTGTATTAGCTGTATGAGTGGTTGTCCTGTTGGTTGTAAATTTTGTGCTACTGGGAGAATGGGTTTAAACAAAAGCCTCTCTACCCATGAGATTATGGATCAGATTATGTATTTCCAAAGGAAGTTGAAAGCTACTGGTGAGAAGATTACCAATATTGTGTATATGGGTATGGGCGAGCCTCTGCTCAATTTGAAACATGTTTCTGAGTCTATCAATTTACTAACAGATAGCAATGTTATGGCAATGAGTGCTAGAAGGATTACTGTATCTACTTCTGGATATATTCCTCAATTAGAAGAGTTTTTGAAGAAGGATATGGGTGTTAATCTGGCTATTAGTCTTCATGCTCCTAATCAAAAGCTTCGTGAGAAGCTTATGCCTACTGTTGCGAAGTTAAATCCTTTAGACAAGCTTATGGAGGTTTTAATTAAGGATCAAAAGAAGAGGAACAAGAAGATTACGTATGAGTATCTAATGCTTAAGGATATTACTGATACTCCTGAGTGTGCCAAGGAATTGGCTAAGTTACTTAAGAATCAGATTGTACTTGTTAACCTTATTAACTTTAACAAGGTTAATGGTATTTCCTATGAACCTAGTACTAGAAAAAGGATTGAGGGTTTTAAAGCGGTATTGGATAGTAGAGGTATTACTAATACATTAAGATATTCATATGGGAGTGATATTAAGGGAGCTTGTGGGCAGTTGGCTAGCATTTCATAATCTTGAGTTTGATCTCATTAAAAAATCATTTTCCACAAAAATGTTGTGATAAAATTTGTGTATGAAGAAAGGAATCATAACCAAGGAAATTGGAGCTTCTCCAAATTACGACGAGAATAAAGCTGGCGATTATTTCGCTAATCTTGGCTACGATATCTTTTTTCTCACTATTAGTAAGACTTTACATCACACATCACCAGATATAGAAATGTGTGACAAAAAATGGGAAATAAAAACTCCCAAAGGGAATGGGAAATACACCATAGAGCATCTAATTCAGCATGCTTCCAAACAGTCGAAGTACATTATTATTGATTTGCGTCAATGCAAAATGTCAGAATCAAAGGCATTATCAAAGATTCAAACAGAGTCAAGTTTACGAAAGGTTATCAAAACTGTACTGGTAATTACAAAATCGAAAAATCTATTGATTCTAAAAGGCAAGTTTGGTAATATGAAGGCATAGGAATACCTCCTTTGTCGGATGACTTAGGAGGTATTCTTTTTTTTATCGTCTATTGCTTAAACCTGCGAACCTCTTTCTTCGCAAAATTCACTATATATTTAATAAATTCCTCGTCGAAAATGATATTTTGTGCCTTAGCCTTTTGATGCGCAATTTCCAAATATAAATTTAAGGCATTGATATAACTTTCTGAGATATCTACCATCCCATCTGAAGGAAAAACCTTTTTAAGCTTCAATATATCTTCTTTTGTCATTCTTTTATAAAGAACTTTTGCTACATGAGCTCTTACTCTCTCCTCTTCATTGACTAATTGCCAACTCATGTATTTTTCATTAAGAATTATAAGCAAAGCATCAGTTAAACTTTCCCACCTGCGATATATATCAAAATCTTTTCTAAAGAAATTCTTCGTTGTTCTTGGAATTCCAAACAGAACATTCATTAAATCATAGCCTACTGTCTTTTTAATATCATATACTTTGCAATCTCTGTCTAATCCTTCTGCAGAATCATTATGAAAAGCTGTGATTATCGGACTAAACGGAACCCCAAACCCATCTCTTTCAATACTCATATCTATCTTTTGATATGGCGAATAGTCCATAAGCATAATCATTTCTGTGAATTTATTCTCATTGGATATAAAGGGAAATGTTTGCCTAATTAAAGAAATCTCCTTTTCGATAATGCGATGAACTTTTCGTTGTGTTAAATATGGATCCTTTGAAATAATACGGATATCAACATCAGAGAAAGAATCAGAGATCCCTTCAACTATTTTCCCCCATATTTCTATCTTCCATACTTCTTGCTCTTTTGAGAAAACCTCTATAAGTTTGTTACATAATTGCTGTGCTTTTGATTCCATCTTTATTAACATTTAATAAAAAACAATCTCGGGGTGACTCGACTTGAACGAGCGACCTCTACGTCCCGAACGTAGCGTTCTAGCCAACTGAACTACACCCCGTACTCATTTACATCTCATCCACAACCCCTATACCAAGTAGTTCTAACCCATTCCTCATCGTTAGCATTGTAGCTTGTACAATTGCTAGTAATGATGCTCTATCCTTTTCGGGAGCTTCTAATACAGAAACCTGCTGATAGAAATTGTTAAAAGATTGTGCAAGATCGAAGACGTACTGGGACAATGTTGAAGGTGCGTAGTTTAAACCCGAAGCTAGCAGAATCTGTTTAGACTTGCCAAGTGTCTCGGCCAAACTCTTCACTGCGGCATTCTCGAGAATGCTCTCATCAATATTTCCCCCATTTTCAATTTCTGTGTTGTTTTTTAACAAAGATTTACACCTCGCATACACATACAAAAGATATGGACCCGTATCACCATCAAAACTCAAAGCCTTAGTCTGATCAAACACAATATCACCACCTACTCCAACCTTTAGAAATGCATATTTAATAGCTGCAATAGCTATCTTTTGACTCTTCTCCTCGATACCATCAGTAACTCTACCATTCTCCCTCATAGTCTCCATAGCAAGCTCTGCGGTGGTATCAATCAAGGTTTCAGCGCCTGCTATACCCTTACGGCTAGACATTTTCTTACCATCAACAGACTTAATTAACCCATGAGGAATATGTGTTGTCTTCTCTGCAAGATCTTTGTCTATTTTGCTCAAAGCATCCAATACTACTTTGAAATACCCTGCTTGCTCTTTCCCAGTAATGATAATGGACTCGTCGTAATCTATAAGTTCGTGTTTCTTAAATGCCAACCCCAAATCCTTAGCCTCGTATGTTGGAATACCGTATTTGTTTACAAAAACCCTTGTGTGTAAACCTTTAGATTCATCCCCCTCATAGATTACGGCACCCGCATCTTTCTTAAAT
>Ga0209318_1000808_pt1 | contig 25616 bp, 33 predicted proteins | sample RifGroE1_FD_183999 | JGI IMG/M metagenome (GOLD analysis project Ga0209318, IMG submission 183999) | Groundwater microbial communities from Rifle, Colorado, USA - Groundwater E1 (SPAdes) (version 2) | ecosystem: Environmental > Aquatic > Deep subsurface > Groundwater | place: Rifle, Colorado...
ATTAAAATAAGTAGTAAAGTTTTGTCCTAAGTGAGGAGTATATCTATAAAGAGAAGCTGTAGCTCGGTTAGAGTATGTCACGCTTTGACCATCGATCGTAGCTGTCTGTCCAACCTGATAATCGGAAAAACCATGTCCTTGAGCTCTTTCGTAGTTGTACCTTAACTGCCAAGCAGCGTTTTCTATTTGCTTAGTAAAACCAACATAAGCGTCATTACAACCGCCGCCATCTGGACAACCGTAACCCATGGCCGCGTTCAAAGCTGATTGATTTAAAGTTACAGAAGCTCCACCTGTAACCAAACCTTGCTCTTTTTGTAATGTAGCTAAAATAGCAACCGGATTAATAGTTCCGGTTGAAGAATTGATATCAATTCCATTTAGCGCGCCAGAGGCATCGCCATAACCATGAGCGGCGTCATAAACTATTCGAGCGGCCGAGCGGCCATTTTCCGAATAAGTTTTTAGAAAAGTTCCGGTCGTGTTAAAAAGATCCTGTATACCAGCGGCGCTAATCCCTTCAACATTAATAAAAGCTGCATCTGCCACAAGATTATTGGGATCGAAACTAGCTTTGGCTGTTTGATTTTGCGAAAGAGGAGCACCAAAATAAAAGGTGGTAAAAATCAGTGTGACCAATAGAACAATATGGACAATTTTTTTCAAAAACCCCTCCATTATTAAAACCGCTAAGTTATTTAATTTTATCAATTTATGTCTTATTGTCAAATCAAATCATTGTTGCCAACGTTGTCTAATTGTAATATTATAAATTCAAGGAGGCAAATAAAATGGATAATTCAATTCTCAATAACTCCAATCAAGATTGGATGGAAGACTATGAGGGTCAATTGGCCATCGATGTTTTTCAAACCGCGGAAGATATCGTTCTAAAGGCACCGATCGCCGGTGTGAAACCCGAGGATTTAGAAATTTCGATTACAGATGAAATTATTAATATCAAAGGTGAGCGCAAAGAAACTGCAGACGGAACAGCGGAAATAACTCGTGATAATTTTTTTGCTCAAGAATGCTATTGGGGTAGTTTCAGTCGCTCGTATGTTTTGCCCATTGCCGTTAATTCAGAAAAGGCAACTGCTTCACTGAAAAATGGGATTCTAACTATTCGTATTCCAAAACTGGAAAAAACAAAAACTAAAACCATCGAGATCAAAACGGAAGATTAATTATGTGGCCGTTTGGCAAAGTTCAAAAAGGAACACAAATGTCAACAAATAGACCAAAAATTCGAAAAGCCGTAATTCCGGCTGCAGGTTATGGTACCAGATTTTTACCTATGACCAAAGCCAGCCCAAAAGAAATGTTGCCAATCATTGACAAACCGGTTATTCAATATGTCGTTGAAGAAGCAGTGGCTTCTGGAATTGAAGATATTATTATTGTCACTGGATACAATAAAAGAGCCATTGAGGATCATTTTGATCACGGCTTGGAGTTGGAAAACTACTTAAAAGAACGCGGCAAGACTGAACAACTTGAAGAGTGTCAGAAAATTGCAGAGATGGCTAACTTTATTTATATTCGCCAGAAAGGCCCCTATGGCAACGGCACGCCAATCTTAAACGCCGAAGCAATTATCGGCGATGAGCCGTTTGCTGTTTTATGGGGTGACGAATTTATCTATTCCGAACCGCCTCGATTAAAACAAATGATCGAAGTTTATGAAAAATATGGTGATCCAGTTATTTCTGGTGTTAGGATTCCAAATAAAAAAGATTTAAGCAAATACGGCATTGCCAAAATTCATCCGGTTGAAGATAAGGTCTTTGAAATTGAAGAGATTGTTGAAAAACCTGAACCGGACCAAGCACCGTCGGATTTAGCCACTCATGGCGCATATATCCTTACGCCGGACATATTTGACGCTCTGAGAAGTATCGAACCAGGTAAAGGAGGTGAAATTTGGCTAACAGACGGGATTAACGCACTAAAGAAAAATCATAAAATATATGCTCGAGAAATTGAAAACAGTAAATACTATGACACTGGTAACAAACTGGAATACCTGAAGGCAAACGTGGACTTCGGTTTAAAACGCGCTGATATCAACGGGGATTTTAAAGAATATTTAAAAAATTTAGATATTTAGACTAAAAAGTTGGAGGGTATTTTGAATAACATGACTAACGCACCCATGAATACAGATGGGTCAAACCCAGGACTTGGCGGCCTTCTAAAAGGCCGGGGATTGGTACTTACTGGCGCTGGCTTACTCATTGTTATACTAATTATTGTTGTTATTGTAATCGGGAGTAGCGGTGGAAAGAAAACGGCAACCACTGTAAAGAGCAGTAATTCTTTGGTTATTTGGGGAACCGAACCCTCAGCGAACTTTGATGGTCTTATCACCAACTTCCAGAGTAAAAATACGGGATATAAAATAACGTATGTTCAAAAGGACTCCTCAACATATCTTACCGACTCCCTCAATGCCATATCGAGTGGCACCGGGCCTGACGTTTGGGCAGTCCCAAATACCTGGATGGCAAAATATCATACTAGCATGATTCCAATGACAACTGACTTAATTGCCGATAAAAAAGCCAAAAAAACCGATGCTGATGTCTATAAAACCCTTTTTCCTAAAGTTATCGTTCAAGATAATATAATTGCTGACAAAATCTACGGCATTCCGATGTCTATAGATAACCTAGTACTCTTCTATAATAAAACAATCTTAACAAAGACACTCAACGAATATTTTGCCGCCGGTAATAAAGATTTGGATGGCTCTATTGCTCAGATGTTCACAACCGGACCTAAATCTTGGGACGATTTTGTAAAGCTTTCGAAAATGGTAACCAAAAAGGAAGGCTCAAATATCACACAATCAGCCATCGCTCTAGGCACACCCGATAACGTTAGAGCAAGTGCTGATATTTTAACTCTTTTAATGCTGCAAGACGGTGCAAAAATGGTTTCTAGTAATTTAGATAGTGCCAATTTTGCTAATGCTGAAAATGTTTTCAATGGACAACAATTTCCTGGTGCTCAAGCGCTTAATTTTTATACCGCTTTTGCAAATCCAGGCAATAGTCTTTACACGTGGAACAGCTCCATAACCGATAGTCTGCATGCCTTTGCGAACGGGCAAACAGCCATGATGATAGATTATTTAGCTGCAACCACCGATGTTAGCCGAATTAATCCAAATGCGAATATTGGAACATTTTCAGTTCCCCAAGTAAAGGAAACCTCTAATCCTGTGGACTATTCTTCTTACATAACATATACAGTCCCAAAATCATCCCCTAATTCTGTTTTAGCCTGGCAATTTATCAACTTTATCGCTAATTCGGCTTCAACAACCGCCTATACCAGTAAAACCCAGTCGCAACCAGTACTTTTGAGCTCTATAACGTCTAATTCTGCGAGAGGAAAACGCATTATCAACTCACAAACTTGGTATATGCCTGATCCGGTTTTAACGCCGCCGATTTTAAAGAATGCTATCAAGCAGGTTAACGACGGTAAAAATGCTCAAACAGCGATTGAATATGCAGCTTCGCAAGTTACTGATTTACTTAAGAAGTTAAAGAATTAATATGATTAATTTATTAAAAGATTTACCAATAATTTCCAGAGCATATGCTCAACCCACGGCCGTTGTTACAGATATTGGACACGCAGTTAATTTTGGTGATTATATTAATAACGTCATAAATGTGATTACTCCAATATTAGGCAGTATTGCTTTGTTGGTTTTCATTATTGCCGGCTATCTCTATATCACCAGTCAGGGAGATCAGAGTAAAATTGGGCTTGCCAAAGAGTTGATTATTGGAGTAATCACTGGTATTTTACTTTTATTTCTAATTAATGTTCTTAAAACTCAAATAGGATTTTAAATGCAAGATTTGTTCATTTTTCTTAACCAAGCTAAGGCACAAAGCGATACATTAGTTGGTGTCACAGAGGTAAGATCGTCGGCATCAAACTTTTCTAACGTTCATGAGGTTGTAGCAGGTGCTATTACCTGGATAACCGTCATTGCATCGGCGCTTTTACTTATTGCAATTATTTATTCAGGTATAATGTATATAACAAGCGGCGGTGATCAGACAAAGGCAGAAAACGCCAAAAAGAATTTACTCTGGGCAATTATCGGTATGTTCGTGATTTTGTTTTCGTACACTGTCATTGAATATCTACCTAATTTTATAGAAAGTGCACCATGAAGATAATTGCGTTAAAAGAAATCGCGCAAGCGACTCAAGTTATTCCCAGCGTACCCGGTGGATCAGAAAACTTTGACTGGGGTAATTCGGTGAGCCCGCTTATTCAGAATATTACAACTATTGCCTTGGATATCGTCGGCGGGATAGCAATGCTATATATGATAATTGGTGCTATTCAATATTTCACTGCCTATGGTGACGAATCAAAGGCCACTGCAGGCAAAACCACCTTACTTTGGGCAATCGTTGGTTTAGTTGTTATAGTTGTTTCCAGAATAATCATCGGGTGGGTTTTCAGCTTTGTTACAACAACCTCAGCCTTCTAATTTGACAAAATAGTCAGCGCAATTTAAGATGTAGTTAAAGTATATAACAAGGAGGTCGAATGTTTAGTTTTATCGAACGAGCTCATGCTCAGGTATCAACAATACCGAGTCTAGCACCAACAACTACCCCGTTAAACCCCTCGCAATTGGCTTTAAACATAGTTAACTGGATTCTTTGGGCAGCCGGTTTCATTGCTGTTGCTTATCTTGTCTATGGTGGTATTCTTTACATTACGGCCGGCGGGGACGCAGAAAAAGCAACCAAGGGCCGCACAGCCGTTATCAATGCCATTATCGGTGTCATCATCATCGTTTTGGCAGTAGCTCTTGTAAACTGGGCACAAGATGCCGCAGGTTCTAATTTAACACCTGGTCAGTAAACTTATCTAAGTAAGAAAAAACCGCCCCGGATTAACCATGGGCGGTTTTTTTGTGTTCGATTCAACGGATCTGGAGTGTGTCGCCCGACTGGGGCCGACATTTTTCCATGTCCGCAGTAACTATTATATGGTCGCCGTCAATATCTCTCACTCGATAGCGAGCGATCACTTCGCAACCTTTCTTCTTGAAGACAAGCACGGTCGAACCGTTATTGTCTTTTACGAAGACATTCCTCTGTTCTCTCAGAACAAAGGAGGTTACCTCTTCGTAGGAGCCATCGGCGCACGATCGTGCGACTGTGTATTTACAGTTGGCTTCCAATGAGAAACCCTTCGCGTTCTCCGTGTTCCAAGGGTTATTACAGTAAACCGGGGCCGCTTGATGAACAACTACATTCTGCTGCGGTGCTACTACTATTTCTTGCTGAGGAGCAACGACTACGGGCTGAGAAGTATAGACGGGCTGTTCCTGAGGATAGTCATTACATCCAACAGGAACTCGCTCGTCCCAAGGCTGGGCTTTGTGACCAATATTCACATTGATAGTGTCGATATTGATCTTCAACTTTGGACGATTGCTTCTGCTCTGTTGCCGATAACTATACCGGGGCTGAGGCTGATACCTGTTGTCATGGCCATAACCTCTGTCCCCACGGTCATGTCTATATTGAGGCGCATAGAACGTATTGCGAGCAATCGGAGCATGAAACGTGTTACGAGCGATAGGCGCATGAAACGTGTTTTGTGCAACTGGTGCACGGTATGCGCTAACAGGGGCGACCATCAAGGCCGCCAGAAGAACTACCATTGCTACCATAACTGAGATTCTCATCTGTTTTCTCCTCATATAAGCAAGATAGGTGCCGAACCTGTTACACAGGTTCAAACACCTTATCAAACACTGAACCATATTCAGTTTTTAATGAACATGTTATCATATCACAAAAAACAGGTTTTGTCAACCTGTCGTAAGTCATAAAGTCTTCAAGTCGAAAGTCAAAAAAGTGCTTTCTTTACGGACTTTTAACTTTAAGAACTTTTGACTATTCTACTGCTTAGTGACGCGCTCTATTTCTTCTTTGGTCGTTAAACCCTGCGCCACTTTTTCCATTCCGTCTTCATACATTGTTTTCATGCCCAAACGATGAGCGGTTTCTTCAAAATCGCGAAGAGGCGCTTGTTTTTGAATTAGGTCATCAATCTCGCGGCTTGGGGTTAGAACTTCAACAATACCGATACGTCCTTTAAATCCTGTTTTATGGCAAACCTCACAGCCTTGCCCTTTACACTTTTGACAGATTTTTCGTACCAATCGTTGAGCAATAATTAAGTTAATAGAACCAGCCAAAAGATAAGGCGGGATCCCCATTTCCATAAGACGCGCTAAAGCCGCCGGCGCATTGTTTGTGTGAAGCGTGCTGAGCACTAAATGTCCCGTCAGCGCAGCTTGCAAGGCTGTGTTTGCGGTTTCTGCATCGCGAATTTCCCCTACCATCAGAATGTCAGGATCTTGTCTTAGACAAGCTCTTAGCGCGTTAGCGAAAGTTGTGCTTTCGCGATTTGTTCTTTGCTCGCTATCTTCAGTACCTTCACTGTTTTTCATCTGCGCGCTTGTGTCGCCTGTTTCAATTTGAATTTGTTCAATCCCGTCAATTCTATATTCAATCGGATTTTCTAAAGTAATAATTTTTTTACCCGGTTCGTTCAATTTTTGCAAAATTGCATACAGAGTAGTGGTTTTACCTGAACCAGTTGGACCGGTATTTAAGACTAAACCTTGTGGTTTGGAGATTGCTTCTTTGATCACTTCCATCGCACCCTTGTTAAATCCAAGCGTTTCCAAGTCCACAAATTTTTTCTTTTTCGGTAGTAATCTCATGACAATCGCTTCGCCATAGGATGTTGGCAAAGTTGACACACGAATATCCATCGTTTCTTCTATAACCGTTACTTCGAAACGACCATCTTGAGGATTGTTAACATCTAGTTTTAGCTTGGCCAAATACTTAATTCTGGCGGCGATTGCATGGAAACCTGATGGCGGCAGCTTGGCCACATCCTGCAAAACTCCGTCAATACGATAACGGATTCTGAAATCATTTTCTTGTGGTTCAATATGAATATCTGTTGCATCATTTTTGACAGCACCGGCAAAAACAACATCTAATAATTCAGTAGTCGAAACTTTCGTAATTTTTTCCTTCAGGTCAGAAAAAGATTGAATTTGATCTTCAAAACTTTTTTGATTGTCGGCGGTGACGGAAACCTTATCATTTTTTTCAATTTCAGGGAGCAAAGTTTGATATAAAGTCAGCCCGTAACGCATCGAGGTATTGGAGCAGAGGGATAGCACAATTTCGTTTTGAGTCGCTAATTTTAGCTTGGCGATGTATTCCTTTAAACCAGGGTCTGCCGGCCGATCTGAAACGACTCTAATAGTTTTGCCCATTCTTAAATAAGCAATTACTTCATGAACAAAAGCCTCTTCTTTTGGGATAATATGCAAAACATCAGGAGCAACGGGATAACCTATAAGATTAACGTAGTCCATCTTCATGTGTTCAGCATTTTCTTTGGCGTGTTTTTCCTCGTCTTCTCGAGCAAATTGTTGGAGTGTCAGGTCAATATCTGCCATTTATAGTCTCCTTCGAAATTTAAATCTAATTTAATGATAGCACTAGCGCTAAAAAACTCCAAAACCTTTTGCACGCCAATCCTACTTATCTTGACAGATTCAATTAAATATGATAGTATGTTAGTTGTGCTCGAGTTGAGATTGGCAAATTAGCTACAAGATTTAGGTTTTTTTAGCTAATTTGGCTCTCTTGACTGATTTCCTGCGGAGAGAGTAAGAACGGACCCAAGTGGTCTATTCAAGGGGAAAGTACGTGAAAAAACTAGTTGTTTTATCGCTCGAGGTTCTTCTCGTTGTCTTGGCGCTTTTATGCGCCATCGTCCCGACAATGGCCGGTGGACCAGATTCCCAGTTTAACGGCGTTCAGTTGGGCTTTGCCCAGCAGGTCTGGGGCGGTTGGTACGCAGCCGAAGTGTCGCCGCAAGGAATCGTCGTCCATCAGGGACAAACAATACTTCTCGAAGCTTGGGATACAGACTCAAGCAAACTCGAGACCGAATGGAAACCGGTCTTCATAGATCAGGGAATTTTCGGCAGTCTCTGGGGGTTTGTAACTTGGACCCCCACTGTTGTAGGCAAAGGGCAAATGTATCTTTTTGCCAAGAAACATCCTTCTCCCGCCGACACCATCTCTGCGGTTTTTGAGCACGATATAGTGGTGGCGCCGGCTTTCGACCCGAGCTTGAAGATGTTCGCCCAGGCGTTTTACAATCCTGGGGATTACAGATATGCCAGGATTGAGGTTCAGATCTGGAATGAGACCATTAATCCAACCGGAATAATGTTCAAACTCCAGGATGACGGCAATGGATTCTTCACGATCTTTGCCAGGAACACTCTTGGCACAGTCGTGAGCCAGTACCACGTATATGTCCAGCAACGCGATGATATCACGTATACAGTGAGTGGTATCGTCGTCAACGGGTACCGAATCAGTAATAATACGAAGTCATGGCGGACCGTTACGACTTCACAGAAGAAGACAAACCTGCCAGCATCGGTGAAAATCGAGCTATCTGGCGGGGTCTACTAGAAACTCAACCGCGATTCGTCGCGGCCATCTCTATCAACATCCCCAGGTCATTAGATCTGGGGATGTTTTGTATCTAGTTGAGGTTAATACCATCAGGAACGTACCCGCGTTCCTTTTTTAGTACTTTTAAATTAATGGTTTATTCTGGTTTAAACCCGATTTGCTTTCTCCTTTTTTCCACCGGGGTTTCGAGTTCTCTGATTATTTAGAAGACAATTCTAAACTGTCTATCATAGTTCTTCTCTAAACTTTCGATTTTTTTGAGTAAATCAGCGTCAGTCGAAAGCAATTTTCTTAACTTGATAAAAGTTCTGAATTGTTAGCTGATTTGGATATTAACAGCAATGGCGCGATCGGAATTTAAAACACTCGATAGCATCGCGATGCCGTGTTCTGTAAAAACATATGGTAAAGTTCGGCGTCCACCTCTCCCTTTTGGACTGCTTGAGGTCGCAATTTGCGACTTCAAAACTATATCTTCTTCATTTGTTAATTTGAAAGCAAAATCTTCGGGAAATCTCTTCTTATTCCTTTTAATTTGTTCATTTAATCTCTTCGTCGTCACTCCATAAAGCTTCGCCAAATCAGAATCGAGCATCACCTTTTGGTCGCGAATTAAGAAAATCTTTTGTTCTTTCATAAGATTTATTTTTTATTAAAATTGAAGCCCACAGGATAATTGTCACAATGCGGAAGGGGTGGGATTTGAACCCACGAGACCCTTGCGAGCCTACCGCTTTTCGAAAGCGGCGCAATCAACCGGGCTATGCGACCCTTCCGCATTACAACAATTATTTAATCATTAAATAAATATTTAATTCTTTCTTTGCCTTTCCCTGATTTGAGAAACAATTCTTCTCGCAAAGCGTCTGTTTTATTAGTAAATGCCTCGTAATAAATGATATTCCAAGGACATCCGGATTTAGTCGAGGTTACTTTGCCTTGGTTATGCTCAGTGAACCTTTTTTTTGATATTTTCTGTACTACCCTTATAAAACTTGCCAGTCTTTTCACTTTTTAATATATATACATAAAACATATCTTAATTTCGCCAGCCCAAGGCTGGTCGTCCTCGGGACGAAAACCGGCGCAATTGGGCCCGAGGCCCACCGGCCCTGGGCCGGCAACCGGGCTATGCGACCTCTCCGTAGCGAAGCGTAGGAGATGGCGCACAACGTTCTGCGTCAGCAGGTTGTTATGCGACCTCTCCAAGGCCTGTTTGTCAAAACTATAAGACAGTTATTGGTCACATATGTAATATGCGACCTCTCCATCCTTCTCTTCTTTTAAGACGAGCATAACGAAGTCTACTCTTTTGGCTTGATCTTAATAAATCTCATTGGCTCTTCACCTTCAGAGACAACCTCAACGCCTTCAAAATCAGTTAAGACAGTATGAACAATTCTTCTCTCATAAGCATTCATCGGACGAAGATCTTGAGCGTATTTCGAGTTACGAACGTTTTCGGCGGTGGCCAAAGCTAATTCTTCCAATTCTTTTTCTTTATTCGCCTTGTAACCTGCTACATCAATTACAGCCGATACTCTCTCATCCATGGCTTTGTTTAACATCATTCTTATAACATATTGTAGCGATTCTAAAGTTTGACCAAATTTTCCAATCAACATGCCCGAGTCTTCGGACACAATATTGATGCGGATATTGTCTTTAACCTCAACCTCAACTTTTGCATTAGGATCAATGAATTTTATAACTGACAAAACTAGTTCCTGCAGTTCTTTTTCAGACAATTTTTTTGGCATTTTTTCTCCTCACTGTTACCTCTACCCCATGTTTTTTTGTGGTTTTAGGTTTATCAATTTCACTTTCAATTCTTTTTACATCGGATTCAATTTGCTTATTAACTTTTACTTTGTCCGATTTTTCTCTAAAGACATACCATTGTTGGCCAATAGTAAACAAGTTTGTAATTATCCAGTACAAAGGCAAAGCAGCTGGAAGTCTACCAGCAATAAAGACAGTGAAGATCGGCATTAAATACATCATCTGCTTGCTCATCATGGCCTGCATATCAGGGCCTTTTTTCGGATCAGCAGCCTTGGTAATGCTTGGCATTAACTGTTTACTTTGAATAAACTGCAAAATACCGGCAATGACCGGCAAAATATATTTATCTGGCTGGGCTAAATCTATGCCTAAAAAGACAGTCTTAATAAATTCAGGTCTTGGTGTAAAATTATAAAGCATATCAAAGCGGTTTACGCTTAAACCGTCTTGAAAAACATAATAGAGCACAATTAATATCGGTAATTGAACCAATAAAGGAAGACATGAACCCAACGGATTGACTTTATTCTCCTTATAAAAAGCCATCTGAGCTTGAGCCAATTTTTCTTTCTGGCCCTTATATTTTTCGGCTAAAGCAGTTAACTCGGGCTGCAGATCTCTCATTTTCTTTTGTTGCCTGGCAGCGGAGAGCGAAGAAGGCAATAAAATTAATCGAATAATAACTGTTAGACCGATAATTGCCCAACCAACATTATGATTCGGCACTAACCAAACCAAAAATATTAAAGCGTTAAAAAGTGGTTGGCGCAAAATTACATTAATAAGTTGTTTCATATATACTTTCTACTTTAATTTTGTCAGAAATCAAGCTCTGCTTATGAACTTTTGACTTTAAGCTTTTTACTTAACCGGGTCTTCCCCGCCTTCAGACCAAGGTGTGCAGCGCATAATGCGGCGAAACCCAAGATAACTGCCTTTTACGACACCGTATTTTTCTACCGCGTCGTAAGTGTATTGACTACAGGTCGGGTGAAAGCGGCAAAAACCTCCAGGGTAAAAAGCTTTCATCGGGCCATGGTCAAACGATAGGGTTTTTTGGTAACCTTTGATAAGTTTCAAGGCGATCCACTTCAATTTCTTTGCCTCACTAGTTTAGCATAACAAATTTATTTAACGTTTTGAAAAATTTTCTTGACGGTCGAATCAATCATCGCTTCATCCGGTAATTTTTTAAAACTAAAAATAAAATCGTAATTGGTTTTTAAAAGCATCAAATTTTCAGTAATTGCTTCCGTAGTTTTTCTTTTTAAACGAGATCTGTTAACGGATTTTGCCACCACAGCTTTAGGAATAATCACCGCAAAGCGGCTATGTTTGGCAGTGTTCGGTAAAGTTCTTACCAATAAAAAATCCTCAAAAAAACGATTGGATTTTTTGTAAACTCGATCAATTTCTCTCTTTTTTAACCGAAAAGATCTCGCAAGCATTTAGTACCTACAAAATCACCTGTTTTAAGGTGTTAGTCTTTTTCTGCCTTTGGCGCGTCGTCTTTTTAAAACATTACGGCCGGCAGTAGTCGTCATTTTTAATAAAAATCCGTGGACTTTCCCTCTTGATGCTTTTTTTGGTTGATATGTTCTCTTAGCAGCCATCTTACTCCTAATATTTATTCAGTAACTAAAAATAGTATACCTTTAAATTGCCTAAAAGTAAAGACTCGAGTCAATTCCCTTCTTACAAAACCTTTTCCGCTCCAAGCCACATTAGTTCAAAAGCCATTTTTTGCATTTGAGCGATATTAACATCTTCAATCAACAAGCCAAACAAACCGCTTTTATAGGTTGTGATAATAACCTTATTGCCATAAATATGAACATCGGCCGAAAAATTATAATCGTCTTTAGGAACTAATCTTATTTCTCTAAGTTCTGTTTTGGCTTTGTCATGCCACTCTTCTGATTCACGAGAAACTAAGGCAATTATTCGGGTTTTAATTCCTGCATCGATTCTTCTTTTAATATAATCGTCAACCCATTCTTTATCTAAATACTGATACAGATTGATGATTGAGGTGTAATTTAAAATGTCCTTGCCTTCACGAATCGTGTCTTCATACATCTGTTTGATTTCTTCCGGACCTTGATAGAAATAAACCTTCGGTCGTTCTTCCTGTGAATTAAATAAACTCATAAGCTGCGGCAAAGCTTCGGCAAAACGCTTTTCGCGTTCTTTTATCAAAGTAACTACGGTTTTTGGACTCTCCGCTAAATAAAAATACTTTTTACCCACTTTTGCTCTTTTTATTAATCCCTTGTTTTCTAAAGCGGGAATAATTTCATAAACAGTAGAGCGCTTCACTTTTGAATGTTTGGCGATTTCTAAAATTGTAGTTTTACCTAACTCTAAAGCCGCCAAATAAACATCGGCTTCTTTGTCATCTAGACCAGCTTCAATTAATAAATTGTTTAATTTTGTGCTTTGCATAAGATTTCCTGTTTTGTCGATTTTGTCGACATTATTTATATCTATCATATATTATTATCTTTAATTTGTCAACATATTAGTGTCGAAATACTTGACAAAATCTTAATTATGTGCTACAATATGTTGTTACAAGATAAGGAAAGCAGACATGAACCTTAACAACTTGGTTTCAACCTCCTGAAGAACTCCATAAGGAGAGCTTTAGGAGAGTTGAACCTTAAAACGCCATTTTAGCCAGAAAAAGGAGAAAAAACAATGAAAATCATGAATCGCTTCACTTCTGCAGTAAATGTAGACTACACTCTTTCAGTTAAGGAAATGGGTAATCGGGTTGGTCTTCTTCTGGACACCATATTCGACAAAGACGTTGACCTTGATGAGGTCGTGGTATCTGGCGATGAAAATGTCGAGATTGTCCTGATTGAAAATGAGATCGGGATGTCAACCTTTGAAATTCTGGATGACATTGATTCCTTGGGATATAGGGCCGCAAACATCATGGAAATGATGGCCTATGTTCTTAAAACTGATGAAGAATTCGTCGTTGCCTTGGGCACAGAGATTAACGGTAAGTTCGGTATTTACTGGGATGATCACGCAACATTGGGTAACGCCGGTTTAAGTGGTTGGAAACGCTTTTACTTCGCAGCTGTTAAGAAATAGCAGTAACATTACCCCGTTCGAAAGAACGGGGTTTTTATTTTGCTTTCATTCAAAGGTCAAATAAAAAAGGACCTGCATTTAACAAGTCCCGAAAATGTCTCGCAAATCACTTAAGGCTAGTCCTCAATCGATCAAGCCGCTGCTGTTCTTTGTCTCTGGCACTATTATAGTCTTGGCACATCGACTCATACTCTTTGGCTTTACGTTCCCATTGGTAAAAAGTCTTTTTGCTGACCAGTACCAGAACACCATTGTAACGGGTGCCGTCGATGTGACAAACAGCATCACGACCCTCAAGAGCAGTCACCACTAGTTTGCCTTCGCTAACATTAACATCACTGTCATTCGGCGCTAAACCTTTGCCGGCTAGCACAGTCGGACAAATTGATGAGTAACTGTAATCAGTGCAAACACTAGCGATGTTAAAGTTGTTACCTGGCCTGATTAAACAGCCTTCATCTACAAGCCCTACTGTGATGGTACAGAGAAGAACAATAAAGATAAGTAATTCTGGGATAGTGATATTGTTCCAAAACTGTCTCATTTCGGTTCCCCCTTCTCCGATTTCTCAGATTTACAGCAAAATAATATCAGAAATGTGCCCATCTGTCAATTCAAGTCATGGCTATCAATAAACGATTAAATTATTTCTCGTTTCTTTTGCATAAATAAATCATATATATTTATTTTTCGGGAATTTCCCAAAGTAAATTAAATCGAGATCTTTCTTCATCAGCTAAGGTTGAGTTCTCTATAACAGTCGCAAACGGCTCTTTTTCGCTATGCGCTATATAGGCAATTGATTTACCAAAAATATTAACTTCGGTTTTTTGTTTGAATTTTTCTATCGGTAAGAATCTAGTTTCTCTTAACTCGGCATCGTCTCGCTCAACTATTTTTCTATTATCCAAAGTATCTGGCAAAATAGCCCTTACTTTTATTTTCTTTTTAACCCTAGCTTTCAGATAATCTGCAATGAATTCCTGATAGGAAGTTTCCACTGCTACATTACCGTAAATTAAGATTTCTTCTTCTTTGCCCAAATCTAAGGTTAAATTATAAACCTCTACTACACCGGCTTTTCCCTCGTAAAGACGAACGTCTGGCTTAAACGATGATTTACTAGCCAATCCTTCTAGTTGATTTAGGGTTTTTGCGAGTTTTTCCTGTCGTCGATTAAATGCGGATAATAACTGCTTAGGTGACGAAACTGTATAAATGTGCCTTTTTCCGTCAAAAGTACTACTGGCATACCCTTTAAACATCAAATTATTCATTAGCACATAACAGGTTGGGCGCTTAATGGCGCTTTTTATGGCAATATCCCAGATAGAGCTCGGCCCTAATTCAAGAGCAGCCAAATAAACCTGAGCCTCATTTTCATGAAGACCAACCCCCTCTAAACTTGATAAAATGTCGTCATTTGTTGTTGTCATAATTATTAACACTATCATATCATATTGACGATATTATGTCAATTTATACCATATATTTTCAATATATCGCTATGATAATTAGAGTCATAACTATTGACAATTAGGCCAATTAGTGGTACAATAGCATGTTAGAAAGATGAGGAATCTGCTAACAGGTTAGAATCTGAACCTTAATAATCTAAAGGTGGCACCGATCCTTAACGTGGTGCGCGGAAAATAATGAGTTTAATAAGCGAGTACGATGAGTTAGTTACAGGCAAAACGATTTCTGTTGAATTAGAAAATAGCTCGTCAAGTGACAAAAAAACTATCAATGTCCATGTCGGAATTTACCGACCAAGCTGGCCGTACGGTGGCTTTTACAAGCAATACAGAAGATACCCCCATTGCACCGAGTATATCCTTTTTCGAATCTTCATTAAGATCGAAGATAACGTCTGGAGTGATGATTTATTTCCGACTGGCGGGGTCAAGCATGATCCTAAAAAAACTGCTGCCGAAAATTGGGTATCACAAGAAGAAGTATTAAATCAAGCAAGAGACAGGATGAATGAGATTGCGCAAAGTATACGTCAGGAGATTTCTCGTCTGTATATTGACGGCACCCCTCTTGTTAAATGGTTGCAAGAGAGACCTGAGTGAAAGTTATAAGTGTATCGAATTATCGGGTTAGCCAATTCGGCTAGCCCCTCTTTCCCTGATCGGATTGCCGATTAGAAACGAGAGAATTGCACACCAAAATTTATAGGTGGCACCGATCCTTAACGTGGTGCGTGGAGAAAGTTGCGAATACAAGAAAAACCGATCGGCACGTTCAAAGTAAAAAGATGTGCGTATATCGAGTATGGTGTGGAAATCCCTGGAGTGATACCAGGAACTGTAACAAGCGATGGTAATTTAGGAGTCACATTAGAAGGCTTTACTTTTTCTGAAAAATCCTCTGGTCACGATGATCCAAACGGTTATTGGGTAGTATCTGGGTTTTCACCTGACAATACGAGTTGTGTGGCAAGTACTTTCGGCGACGAAAGGAAAATCCATCTATATGGATTAGAAAAAATATAGTAGTTATTTTGCTCGGCTGGTTCTTAATTGAACCAGCCATTTTTTTATTAAAACAAGATTGCTTCGCTTACGCTCGCAATGACAAACTCCTTTATCCCCAGTTTATTGACGCGCTGTGGATAACTAATTAATATAAGGTTAGAGTGGTTGTGGACAACTTCCCTGTGGACAACTCTAGACCTTTAGTAGATAGTGAGGACAGAAGTAGTTAAGGAGTGGTATGAAAACCTTAGACGAGAAAGAAACTTGGCAAGCGGCGCTCGGCGAACTGGAAGTGGTTTTTTCCAAGGCTAATTATTCAACTTGGTTTAAAGACACTTTCGTTTTAGAAATCGCTGAAGATGAGATTACGGTCGGCGTACCAAATGCCTTCACTAAAGAATGGTTGGAAAATAAATACCACCCGCAGATTTTTGAAGTCTTAAAAAAGATTCACCCCAATTTGAAAAACGCGACTTATGCCGTCGCCACTAATTCCGCCCGGCAAGCGCCTAAAATCGATAGTGCAGACAATTCAGATATTAATCTAAAACCGACACAAAGTTATACTCCGACTCAAATCCCTGTTGCCGACAAACCTCAACCCGCTTTCAATCTTAATGCGCATTACTCTTTTGATAATTATGTCGTCGGTAATTCAAACCGTTTAGCCATGGCCACCGCTCAAGCGGTTGCCGCCAACCCGGGCACTGCCTATAATCCCCTGTTTATTTATGGCGGCGTCGGTTTGGGTAAAACCCATTTGGTTCAAGCCATCGGTAATGAAATTATTGCTAAAAGTCCTAAGAAGAAAATTGTTTATGTTTCCTGTGAGAAGTTTACCAATGATTTTATTGCTTCGATATCGGATAAAAAAACGAATGAATTTAAGAAGATGTATCGCGATGCCGACGTTTTAATGGTTGATGATATCCAATTTATGGCTGGAAAAGAAGGGACTCAGGAAGAATTCTTCCATACTTTCAATGCGCTTCACCAAGCCAATCGGCAAATTGTTATAACCAGCGATCGCGTGCCGAAAGCCATCCCGCAGCTCACTGACCGCCTTTCCTCGCGTTTTGGCATGGGAATGGTCGCAGATATCCAACCGCCTAATTTAGAGATGCGTCAGGCGATTTTAAGAAACAAATGTGCAGAAAAGCAGTGCAGTTTAACCGACGACGTAATCGATTATATCGCTCAAAATATTGAATCCAATATCCGTGAACTCGAAGGCGCGATTACCAGAATTCTTACTTATTCTCAGATGAACGATGTTTTACCTTCACTCGCCATAACCACTAAGGCCTTAGAAGATATTATTTCCAATAAAAATAAAATTATTTCTGTGGAAAAGATGTTGCAGATGACAGCTGATTTTTTCAATATCACCACTGTCGATCTTATTTCCGCTAAAAGAAATAAAGAATTAGTGAGACCCCGCCAGATTGTAATGTATTTAATGCGCCATGAAATGAGCCTTTCTTATCCTAAAATTGGCCAACATCTAAACAAGAAAGACCATACGACAGTTATACACGGCGTGGAAAAAATCGAAAAAGAAATTGCACGCGATGTGGAATTGCATAAAGAGCTGACGGCATTAAAAGAAAAAATGCACGCATTCAATTAAAAACTTGAAGAAAATGGCGTAGTTGTGGATAACTTGTGGATAACTTTAGAAATTTGCGTCTCACGTGTGGATAAGTAAGTTTATAAAGTTCCAATTTTCATCAAAGACTGACTTATACACACGTTTTCCCCCTGTTTATACACAGTTTATACCCCACTTTTCCACATGCAAAACACCCGTTAATCCCCACAATCCACAGCCCTTATTATTACTGCCTTTTTTCTTCTTTAAGAATTATTAATATATAAGTGTGGATAAGTCCGGATAAATATTGAGCAAATAACAAAGAAAGGAATTAGATGATAGTTTCATGTACACAAGAGAATTTAGCTAAAGGATTAGGTTTAGTTGGACGATCAGTCGGAACGAGAACGACTTTACCGGTTTTAAATAATATTTTAATCAAAACAGAAAAAGGCCGGCTTAAACTTTCAGCCACAGACTTGGAAATTGGGATTCATACGTGGGTTGGCGCCAAGGTTGATGAAGAAGGAGCTCTGACAATTCCGGCCAAACTTCTATTGGATTATATTAATACCAATAATGATAAGACAATCGATTTTTCTGCCAAAGATTTAACTTTGCATTTAAAGTCGGAGCATTATAAGGCAAACATTAAAGGTATAGATGCGGCTGAATTCCCTCTTATTCCTGAAGTTAAGAAAGCGGAAAGCTTGGAAATTCCGGTAGCCAGCTTTTTAAACGCCATCACAAAAACTCTAATTTCGACGGCTTTAGATGAAAGTCGCCCGGTACTTGCCGGAGTCTTCTTTAAGGCCAAAGGTAACACACTGAAAATGGTTGCGACTGATTCTTATCGCCTTTCAGAGCAAACAGTTATTTTAAATAAGAAGATTGATAATGAAGTTGTATTTATTGTGCCACAAAAAACTTTGGCTGAAGTTGGTAGAATTCTATCCAATGCCGGTGAAGTAGTTATAGTTTCTGCCGGGGAAAACCAGGTTGAGTTTAAATTAGGCGAAACAATTCTAGTTTCACGTTTAATCGAAGGTACTTTCCCTGATTATGAACAAATTATTCCAAAAACAGTGAAGACAACTGTAGTTGTGAAAGCCTCATTATTTTCTAATGCGATTAAAATGGCGTCATTATTTGCCAGAGAATCTGCCAACAACATCAAGTTAAAAATTGAAGCACCAGACAAAGTTTCCGTTTTAGCTGTCTCCCCTCATTTGGGTGATAATACTTCAGAAATAACCGGTCAAGTTAGTGGCGAAGGAATTGAAATAGCATTCAATGCTAAATTTTTAAGCGATGTTTTAGCGGTGATAAATTCGGAAAACGTTAAGTTGGAACTATCGTCAAACTTAGCAGCTGGATTGATTAAGGCTGAAAAAGACAATAACTTTCTCTATGTGATCATGCCGTTAAGAGTTGATGAATAAGAAAAATACTAAAATAATTACTAGTCATTGCGAGTGCAACGAAGCAATCTTGGAAACAATAGATTACCGCGCCTTTCAGACACTTATCCACGGACGCAATGACATTAGTAATATTTTTCGACTAATATTTTTATGAAAATTACCTCTCTTAAACTCGAAAACTTTCGTTCTTGGCCAGAATATCATTTAGATCTTACTGATATTACTATTTTAATTGGTAAAAATGGCGTTGGTAAAACTAATGTCTTGGAGAGTCTATGGTTTTTAAGTAGTTCACGTTCTTGGCGGACTCGAGAAGAAATAGAATTGGTGAATTGGGGTAAAGAATATACCAGAATATCAGCCAAGATTGAGGTCGAAAATACACCTCATGATTTGGAACTATTTTTTTCTAAAGGTTCACCTAATGTAAAGCCGGGCAAGCAACTAAAAATAGACGGTGTTAAAAAACGCCTGATTGAAATTGTCGGCGGCTTGCCTTCAGTCTTGTTTAGCCCAGAGACAATCGATTTGGTTTCCGGCGCGCCTGGCGCGAGAAGAAAATTCTTAGATATTCTCCTTTCGCAAACCGACAGACACTACGTCTTGGACTTAATAGAGTACGGCAAGGTTACCAAAGAGAGAAATAAGTTATTATTGCGGTTGAAAATGAAACGGGCGAAGCCCGATGAATTGGATTTTTGGGACAAAAAATTAGTTGAACTAGGCACCAGAATAATTAAACAAAGGTTAGAAGCAATTAAGTTTTTTAATAAGTATTTGAGTGAAACTTATCATAAGATTGCTAATAGCGACGAAGAATTAAAAATAAAATATCACCCGTCGGTTGACGAGGATCGCTTTATGGATATATTGGTCGCCGGTCGTGAAAGAGATATAGAACAGAGCGCCACCAATTACGGGCCGCATCGAGATGACTTTGGCGTTTATTTGGGCGGGCGTAATATCGCCTCTTTCGGTTCACGCGGTGAATATAGATCAGTGGTTTTATCTTTAAAGATTTTAGAGCTCAAGTTTTTAGAAGAAAAAAGGGGTGAAAAACCCATTTTATTATTAGATGATATTTTTTCCGAACTCGATTCTGAACGCCGGATGCATTTAGCAAAGATTGTTCAGGATCAACAGACGATTATAACGACAACAGATATCGATCATATCGAAAAATCTTTGCGGACTAAGGCCAAGATTGTGGATATAAAGTAAACAAAAAACCTGAAAGAATAAATCTCTCAGGTAATACGCTTAGCCGCTTTTTGCGGATTTATCGTCGAATATAAACATCTGACAACTTGGGTAATCAGATTTGTTTTCGATGGGAATTTCCGTGATGGAGCAGATTACTCTCTCTATTTCATCTTCGTTATCTATCTCCAGTTTGCCCAAGGTGATATCCTGAACCACTGGCCATCGATTGGTAAACAAAAGGCCGAGTTTGTCAGGGTTTTCTTCGGTGTGAGCGAGAAACTTGTGAACGCAGAAAACGTCGATAAGTTGCATAATTCGGTCGTCATCTTCGTAAGGACAAGTGCGGATATAGACCGTCTTAAGCAAACCGCTATCTCGCAGTTGTTTTAGATAAAAAGGATTTTTTCTCCAGCGACGAAAATGACGACTCTTGTGCGTGTCGCGATCGACCAGCTCTATTTGGAATGTCTTGTTTGTATCTGATTCATCAATACGTGGAGCAAAAAAGAAACACCCGATCTTTCTAAGCCAGCAAAACATCTTCAAATCCCCCTCCCTCAAAATCTATCTAGGATTATATATTATTTTGGCTGCCTGGTCAATCATGGTTGACTTCAATTATATTTTTATTTATAATCTGCTCAATTGGTGGCAATAGCGTCACCGACTCGGAAGGCTAATGGTGGCCCCGAGATTTTGCTCTAATAGCGGAGCAGAAGGATGGTTTAACAAATGGGAAAAGCGACAGAAATGGATATTGTGGTTCAGCTTTTTGATAGGGTAAACAGTCATTTGATTGTCCCTAAAATCATGGATTTACGACGAGCTCTTAAGTTCTGTGATAAGGAAATTTCTCAGACCACTCTTGAGAAAATGATCGACAGTCTGATCTCAGAAAATGTAATTTCTGGAAGAGATTTTGGTTTAGAGTTGAGGTCATACAGTATTCATGCTCATGCTGAGAATTCTGATCTGTGTGAAGATAAATTCGGACAACTTGTTAAGGCTTATGCCAAATGGCTTCATAGCCATACACAAGAATCTCATTCCGAAGAAACGTCTATGAAGCTCCTGATGTTGGCTATCTGGATTTACGATCAGATTTCAAATGATGATGCTGGCATGGTGAATGAAATTCTGCGTAATCTTGTACCTAAACTTCATAGGACTGCTGTTGATCAAGTCTATCTAGATCTGACAAAAAAGAATCATCCCGCGGCAGTTCCAATCGCCGAGGGTCTGGTGAAACTTATAGGCGTCAATAATTTGTTGACATCTCATTATGAGAAGAACTGTCCGTGCTAGTGAATATCCCGCATCGAACTTTGTTGCGGGATTTTTAAATCTCTTCTTTCGATACCTTCCAAAGCTGTTCGAACCAGTTGCGCATGGATGTCGCGTATTCTTTGGAAGTGATAACAGTACCGAAGGACTCTTGGCTAGTGGTTATAATGGCGACATTGTCCTGATAGATCACAATATGAGCTGGACAGTCAAAATCTTTGGGTGCAAATCTGTAAGTTCGGAAATCTTTTGGTTTAGGTTTGTTTATCTCGCCTTCTACTTCCCATTCCTTAACTCTAATTGAGCGAGATGGTATTTTTTTATTTATGCGTTTTTCGATCCATTTTCTTAAATATTCTTCGCCGAAAACATCAGATATAGTGTTGGTATTGGCAACATACCAAATATTGTCTTTTTTTTCGTCAATTTCGAGCATTTCTTCGTAAATTAGCTTTATATCCTCACCTTTAAAGAAACGAACGTTGGGTTGGAAAGGCGAAATTTTATATTGCCGATCGAGTTCTGGCAGATTCTTTTTTAATTCATCAATACTTTCATCGATATTCGCTTTTTCATTATTTAAAAGTGTAATTACTGTTCTAATGGGACGGGCTTGATAGCTTCGTCGAGTTTGATTGTCATTAATATTAATCAAGTTTTTCTCTCTTAAGCGTTCCAAAATATAAAAAACCGTCGTTCGCGGTAATTTAAGCTTACTGGCAACCGGCACGATGTGCGACTCGCCTATCTCTAAAAGGGCGAGATAGGCCTCGATTTCCTTATCTGAAAGGTTAAGTTGTTTTAGATAATTTCTGATGTCCACAATACTCCTAAACGTCTAAATGATTCGTCGACACTTATACTATACCACTATCTTATTAACAAGTAAATAGATATATAACGTCTAAAAGACTTGACATTTGGGCTCGGTTGTGATACAATATCATGTAAAGAAAATTAGTTAAACCAGTTAATCAGGTTCACCAGACAGCCGGCACCTTAACAATTTGTTCAACCTTCTGCCTACCTGTTTAACAGGTTGGTAGAAGAGTTGGATATAAAAAACACCAGTTAAAGGAGAATAAATCAGATGATTCAGATAATCAAGATTAACAAGGATTATGGCATCGTATGTTTTCCAGGTGAGACTTTCGAGGATTTCTATGCAATCAATACCCGTTTGAGTGCCGAGGGTTTTGGTCAAGATAAACGAACATCCTATTCGGATTTCGGCGCCATACGGAAATATTACAGTTTTAATCGATTTAGATTCCGACAGCTTCTCGAGACTAGTAACCTGAAATGGGCGTGCGCATCGAGTTTAGATGCAATCTGGCACTGGCATGGCGATGGACCCTTATGTATAAATCGCTACAGCCACGAAATCGGTAACTTCGAGCACGGGGTTTATGATAGCTTCGGTGATCATAATGGCTTTCTTGTCCGACTCTAGATCTTTATGATCTTTCGCCCGCCGCTTTTATGGCGTCGGGCGCTTCCTTCTGGATATCTATCTAGGTATTCAGAAGAGTTGAAAAAACATTTCACTTTCAGAAAAGGAGAAAAATTCAGATGATGAACGCTGTTGAAATGCAAATTGGTGAAAAGAAATATGCGGTCGTTTGGTTCCCCGATGAGAAGATCGAGAACTTCTTGGCTGCCGATGTACGTCTTACCGCAGAAGGTTTCGATCCCGAACAGCGGGTCGGAGAAGACGAAGTGGATGACGATATCCTTGAATCAGAGTCGTTTTGGGAACATAGCAGCGAGATTCCAGACGTTGTTTCAGCCAGCAAAACTGAAGAATTCTGTGGTTTTGAATTCGTGCACGGAGTAGCGCTTCATTGCTTCCCATATTTGGAATCATTTAGGACTTTCAGTCCGTCCGAAATTTACGATAAGGCGGAAATTTGTTACATTGTCCGGTTCTAGACCTTATGGTCTCTCGCCCGTTCCTTCGTGGCACGGGCGCTTCCTTCTGAATATCTATCTAGGTATTTAGAAGAGTTGAAAAAATACATCGTATAGGAGAGTGTTCAGATGGAGATGATAAAGCTTAACGATCAGTACGCGGTAGTCTGGTTCCCTAGAGAGTCATTCTACACACTCAAGTGTGTTGTAGTACGCCTGACTGCTGAAGGCCTTGGGCTAGAACAACTTACAGCTGTACCAGATTTGAATATCCTTAGGTCGTATTCTGACGACATTTGGCAGAAGTACCAGAAAGGCGAAGCTCCGGCTTCAATTTTCGCCACTACTATGCAAGGTAAAAAACGCCCCTATTGCACACCCTTTGTAAATGTTCACCCACAACGTCGCAGGGTAAATACAAACTGGCTGACGATGCGCTTCAATGATTGCTGCGGCTTTCTTGTCCGGCTTTAAGTCGGCACAAACTTTTCCCCAGGTTAAAACCTGGGGATTTTTTTATCTCATAAAGAGGCTTGACTAAAATCCCTTTAACTGGGATAATAGGCTGTCTTAAGTGAAAGAGATAAAGGGGGTGGGGACATAAAACAGTGCGACTTTCCTGGTTGCGTAAAGATGATCGACGAACGAGCCAAGATGTGTGTGGATCATCAGTTGCTTTTACGCGACTACGATGAATTAGATCGGAACTTTATTCTTGAACATCTCAGGGGTTGTCACTACAGAACGTTAGCTACCTTTCTCGGGAAATCTCGGCAAACTTTTTGGGAGTATATTACAGTTGGTCGTCTCAAGACGATCGAGCCGGGATCTTTCATCGTTAGACCTGATTCGATGCTTTGGGCAATTGACTTGGTAAGAAACTGGGTTTGTGTCGACCGCAAGTTGATGGCGCTTACCGAGTACAAGAAGTATGAAGCCTTTTTGAAACTTGTTCGTGATGAAAAGTTTGGCGAGACTCGAGAATATCTCAACGGCTCGCTTGCTATTCATAAATCTCAGATTTCACTGATTGCTGAGAGGTGTCGGAAGATTCGTCTTGCCAATTCAAATAACAATGGTATGACAACGAAGAAGTATTTGCGCAAAGGCGAGATGAGTCCGCCGATGGCAGCGAAGAAGCTGCGCTGTTTGGAGAAAGAGATTCGTCACTGGATGAAAACAGGAGATCTTAAGTACTCCAGGCGCGGAGAAGGCAATATCAAGTGGCATATTATCAGGCAAAACGATTTCTGGTTGTTTGTGAAACTTGTTGCTGACGGAACAAAGAAAGACGCCTCGACAGAATTTATCGATCAGTGCAGGCGTGCTTACAAAGATTATCAAATCAGCATTCCTAACGTCATAAAGATGGTTATGAAAAAGAGCTAGGCTCCGAATCAATATGGTTCGGAGTTTTTTATTTATATAAGGTTTGTTATGATGGCAGCGATGGATCATATCAATAAACATTTCGACCACATACCCAAATATTTCAGGCTCCAAAAACCGCTGCAAGCGGCCGATGTTTGTGGTAAGGCGCGTGAACTAGCCGATGGTCAATACGACGTAATCTCATTCAATGACGGGCTTCTGACGCTTAGCACTACGTCATCAGCTGCCGCTTCTAATTTAAGAATGAAAACTTTTGAAATACAAAATGAAATCAACGAAAAATTAGGCAAAGAACTCGTTAAAAAAGTGAGAATTAAGATACAATAGTCCTTAAAGTCGAAAGTTCATAAAGTCGAAAGTCGAAAGTCGAAAGTCGAAAGTCGAAAGTCTATCAAGTTTATAAGCGAAGCTTGCAAAGCCAAATGCTTTATAAAGTCTTGATTAAACCAGAAAGAATCTTAGAAATTTCAATAGATTTATTATAGATTAAATCAAACTCTTTTTTTATCTATATACTTTAGTTCAAGCGCTAAATATAACATCGATCTTACTTCACCGCACGATCCTTTAGAAATATATAAAAACTTTTTAAACTCTTTATCTCCCATTCGTTCATAGCCTTCGGCAATATTATTCATAACAGAAACACTGGCCCTGTTAATTTGGTCTTTGAATGAATAGTCCTTAATACAGCTAAAATTTCTATAACTTAGTAATGTTAATTCTTTTGCTTTTTGCCAAGCAATTATATCTTCAAACTTTTCTATCTTCATTTGCTCTTTATGACTTTATAGACTTGATGGACTTTATAAACTTTGTCCTAATACGCCACGTGAACTTGAGCCCAAGATTCCGG
>Ga0209318_1000812_pt1 | contig 25477 bp, 30 predicted proteins | sample RifGroE1_FD_183999 | JGI IMG/M metagenome (GOLD analysis project Ga0209318, IMG submission 183999) | Groundwater microbial communities from Rifle, Colorado, USA - Groundwater E1 (SPAdes) (version 2) | ecosystem: Environmental > Aquatic > Deep subsurface > Groundwater | place: Rifle, Colorado...
ACTTTTAGCTACAAAATTGCGTGGTGTCCTGCACGATAAACCAAACAGATGTAATGTATTCTACGATGAAATATATCAAGCTCCTACTGCTATGGGTGTATTATGCGAAAGTCTATCACAGTTGAGGAAATTTGGTACTAAGATAATTATATCGGCACATCACCTAGATCAATTGTCAAAGGAATTCAAAGATGAGGTTAAAGGTTCAGGAGCTTCGTATATGATGTTTAGCGGTTGTGATAAGAAAGTATTTGATGAGTTAAAAGATGAAATGAAACCTTATGAACTGGAAGATTTAATAAACTTGAAGCAATTTCATTCACTAAACTTGATTAGAACAGAAAAAGGTTATCAGAGATTAGTTTGTAAATTACCTAGTCCATTGTATTAATGAGGTGACGATATGATTAAGTATTTGATTATGTCATGGGTGATAGGGTTTAGTGGCAATAAGTTGTTTGGCAGAGATAAGAATACTGATAAATCTATATTATATGGATGTGTAGTTATGGTATTGTTGTTGATTGCCTATGTGATTATGAAAGATTAGGGTTATCCCCTATTCTTTTTTATTAATATGTGGACAGGTTATATTTTAAGTAAATAATTATAAATATATTCTTGACATTATTTGTATCTGGTAGTATAATGAAATTGTAGCAAGGAGAGTTTATTTTAAGATTTAAGTAACTACATATAAATAATTCTTGACAATAAGTAGTAACGGTAGTATAATAAAATTATAGCGAAGGTTACGGGAAGTATTCAAATTAACAGCAAGTGTCCTATGATTCCCTATCATATTTCACTAATTATACATAGGGGGCGTACGTTTACAATATGTACGCTCCTTCCCCACCTTATCTATAGTATATTTGCAGAAAGGAGAAATTTATTTATGAGAATGCATCCAAGAAGATATGGATCATATAATTTTTCAGCGAGAGTTGCTAGTGCTTTTACAAATGCTTATTTTAAAAATCATAAATATCGAAATAATCAAACGCAAACCAATACTAATGATTCTGGAATTATTGGATTGTTGATATTTGTATTTATAGTAATTTTAGTTGCAATTTGTTCATAGCAAATTAATATTTGTAGAATCGGTTTTAGCTAAATAAATATTAAAGTAATGTAGTTTTACATTTAATCATTATTATTTAATTGTAGACGCTCACATAAAGCGTACATATCATTTAAACATGAAAAGGAGATTATTATGGCAAGAGGAATACAAAAAGGACAGATTATTGAAAGAAAAGAGAAACCAAAAGGATACATAACAATATCAGATACTATTCGAGTTAGAGTTGAAACAGATTGTTTGATCTGGGAAGAGGTCACAGGTAAAAATAAAGATACACAAGAGCTTACATATGGTAATAATCACTACTTCACTTCTTGGAAAGGTCTATTAGACTATCTTGTAAGAAGAGCCACAACTGATAAGATTGCTAATTCTGGCACTCTATCGTTTACTGAAGGTAGAAAAGTAATTTTAGAAGCAATTAATGAAGTAAGAGAATTATTGCTTGGTGAAATTAATAATCAAATGATTGATGCTTCGAATGATATTAAAACAAATATAAATAATTTCAATATTTGATTTGAGGTATTTTATATGAAGATAGTATTTCAGAATAAGATTTTGTGGGCTAACTATGATAAATTGCAAAATAAGTTGCTCAAGAAAATTAAGTTGAGTAAGAAAATTTTGAATAAGCATTAAGTAACAATGTATAAAAGAGTCATTTCATGCACTCGGAAAGGAATAATGTTTGAAATTATTAGAATTATTTTGTGGAACAAAAAGTATAACAAAAGTATTTAACGATCATTGTCATGATACATATACGGTTGATTTTGAAGAATCTATGAATCCAGATTTATGTATAGATGTATTAGATTTAACAGCAGAAATGATACTTGAGAAATTTGGAAGACCTGATGTAATGTGGTGTTCCCCACCTTGTACCAAGTTTTCGGTAGCTTCTATAGGACGTAATTGGATTAAACATGAGGATGGAAGTGTTGAATCTAGGAATAATGATGCTGAAATTGCTAAACAGATTGTAATACATACTATTAAATTGATAAAAGAATTGAATCCTACATATTGGTTTATTGAGAATCCAAGAGGTATGTTGCGTAAGATGCTGTTCATGCAAGAATTACCTAGATATACGGTTACATATTGTCAATATGGCGATACAAGAATGAAACCTACTGATATATGGACTAATCATCCCAATCCAGAATTCAAACCAACTTGTAATAATGGTGATCCATGTCATGTTTCTGCTCCTAGAGGTTCTAGAACTGGTACACAAGGATTAAAGAATGCTGAAGAGCGTGGAGTAATACCAGTACAACTTTGTGAGCATATATGTAAAATATGTGAAGAATTTATAATAAACAACATATAAAAGTACATAAAAAAGTAATTTTATCGGTGAAAGGAGATTAGTAGTGGATAACGAAGTATGTGAAATATGTGGTAAAGAGATACCCGAAGGTACAGGAGATGAATTTCTTGATAGAAGTTGTGGTTATAAATTTTGGTTGTGTGATGAATGTATTGAAGCAGGAGATTATCACTAACAATATATAAGAAAGGACAACAATATATGATTATAAAAGCGAAAAATCAATTATTCACAGTCCTATACACATCAGGTGACTTCATAGTGGCCAATAACGGAAAGTACAATGAAACATTTAAAAAAGGTGAAATTCAAGAAGTATTTGAAGATAAGAATGAGAAATTACCAGAAAAATTTATAAATATGAGCGTGTTTGATATAACACCAGAGGAGAATGCAGATGGGACAAGATACAAAAATAAGAGAAGTTAATAAGCAAGAAGTGCATAATTGTTTAAAATGCGATTTTGCCATAGTTGGCAATGGATATGTAGAATGTCACAGAAGAGAATCAGAAGGAGTAATTGTTAAAATCACAGAAGATCAGATTTATGTGAATTGTGCTGCTGGAGATGCTGAACAGTATAATGTGGGTGGTTTGAGTGATAAGTATTTGGATTCTATTAAGGGAAGAGAGTATAAGAGAGATTTGGAATTGAGAAGTAGGGCTTATGAGAATGTTGTGGAGGATTTTGAAGGATGAATGATAATTATGATGAGGAAATATTTGAAGGTTTAGAAGAAGATATTGAAGATTGTGAGTTAGAAGCAACAATGGAAGAATTTTTGGAAAGATATGATGTGGATGACCTGATTCAAATAGCTAAAAAACTTGATATCATAACTTTTCATACTGATGACGAAGATGATATTATTAAACTTATTTCACAGGAAGATGAATCAAAAATAGAAAAAGTTTGTTTTGAGTTATTTGGTGATTCTTATGAAGATTTTGCAGATGATTATGAAGTTAATAATCGTTGGAGATATAGCGATTATGAATCAAAAGATATCGGTGATTGGGATGTGGACGATCATATGGCAGCGGCTTGGGATGATGCAATGGAAAAATAAATACAACGGAGGATGTGCAATTTTGGCAAAGCAGCAGAGTAATTTGAAATACATATATAAAATACATTCTTCAAGAATTAGAAAATCTAATTGGAATCTTGATCTGTCAATACAAGAAGCTAAAGACAATGATGAACTAGTATCATTGTCTGACAGTTTCGTATTAAGAACAATAAATAAAGATAAAAACATTGAAGAAAAAGCTAGTGAAATAGCTAAACAAATTAGAAAGTTAAAAAAGCTGAAGGTTAGCTCGGATAACAAGAAAGAGATTAAGAGTAAATATACGGAGTTATATAATACTCTATTTATAAGAGATTATGTTTGTATTATTATTGATAAACTTAAAGATTTTGACAGAATGAATGACATTAAAGGATTTTTTATAAATGGAGAAAAATTCAAGCGTTTACTTGCTACCAACGGAGGAGTTAAAAAATCTACAGTAGTTTATGTGAGTGAAAAAGTATATGATGAACTACATAGTAAAATTGAAAATGATAGAAACTTAACTAAACCACTTGTCCCTGCAAAACTAGAAGCATATAAATCTCTTAGCTGTAGCGTGAGTATACCTGTATCATTTTCAGATGGATTATTGGTAGTAAAAGATTGTGAAACTCATTTTACTGATAATATTATTTTGCTTGATGATACTCAAAGTGATTATCCTAAAATGGAGTATAAGGAAAATTATCCAATAACTCTAAACGAGAATGATGGATATGGTCTTATATGTCCAGAGTTAAGTGAAAAATGGACAAAAGAATTAGGAGAAAATTATATTGCTTCAGGATTCTGTATTCGTAATAGCTTTTGCAAAGGTATGGCGTTTACATTTGATTATCATAAATTTGCAGAGAAAAAAGCTAAAAATAATATGGTTATTGATGCATGGGGTAAGGAAAGAGATATAAGAAATGTCCAATTAATTTTAACTACTTCTATGTTAAAATTATGGGATTCTTATGATAGTATGGAACACTACTTAAAATGTTGTGATGACAATGGATATACTTTCAGTATCACCAAAATGACACCTGAGAAATTAGAAAATGAGAGAAACTTAAATTATCAGTTTATTCAATCATATGAGTTTTCAGATGAGGATATTGATGAATTAATTAATCCTACGGTGCAGGAGATTTCAGATGTTTTGGGTAATGACCCCATTAAGAGTATTTTATTCCTTAAAGGTATTCATATGTCGGAAGAAAGTTATAATCATCAAGAGAGTGATTTTATAAAAGCTCTGATGATTGATAAAAAAATGATAAATGACCCTTTTGTGAGAAATAAGATAAATCAAATGATTAAAAAAAGAATTACAGATGCTAAAATAGGCGTTTTGAGAGTACATAGTAATTTCCAAATTATTTGCGGAGATCCCTATTCCTTATGCCAAAGTATGTTTGGTTTAGAGGTTACTGGTTTATTAAAAAAAGGTGAATTTTATTCTAAGTATTGGAATGATGAAAATGTTGATAAAGTAGTTTGCTATCGTGCTCCTATGACATGTCATAATAATGTTAGAATATTGAGATTAAAAAACAACAGAAGATTAAGGTATTGGTATAAATATCTTACTACAGTTACATTGTTTAATTCGTGGGATACTACTTCTCATGCACTCAATGGAGCAGATCGTGATAGTGACGCAATTTTAACAACAAATTCGGACGTTTTAATTCGTAATACTAGAGAATTACCAGCAGTTCTGTGTGTACAGAAATTAGCTAATAAAGTAGTTGTTACAGAAAAGGAATTAGCACAATCAAATAAAGATGGATTTGGTGATGAAATTGGTTCTACTACTAATAGAATTACAGGGATGATTGATGTTGCGTCATCTTTTGATAAAGATAGTAAAGAATATGAAGAGTTGCAGTATAGAATTATATGTGGACAAAATTATCAGCAAAACGCCATAGATAAAATGAAGGGCATTATCTGTAAGCCTATGCCTAAAGAATGGTATGATTATCATGCTGCGAAAGATTCTAAAGATAAAGACTTTAATTTAAGTATATTGGCAGATAAGAAACCCTATTTCTTTATTTATAATTATAAACATGAACTAAAAAGATATAATAGTTATATAAATAGGTCAAGTAAAAATTGCTTAATGAGATTCAATATTTCTTTGACGGATTTGTTAAGTAAGAATGATAGAAATGAAGATGAAGAAAAATTTGTTTACTACTATTATCGTAAAATGCCTGTATTTATTAATAAATCAACAATGAATAAAATTTGTTGGAGATTAGAAGGAATATTTAGCATATATAAAGAAACTATAGATTCACTTGATTTTGATTATAGTATTTTGAAAAGTGATACTCAATATTCTAAGGATATATTTAATGCTATTCAAAAGATTTACAATGAATATAGCGTTAAGTTAAAACAGTATATGCAGACTACTTCTAACAATAAAACTAGCAAAGAAGATAAACAAATTACTAGATTTATACATAAGGAGAGTTTTAAAAAACAAGCTTATGAAATATGTAATGATTCTGATGAATTGTGTAATATAGTTGTTGATTTATGCTATAGAAACAATTCTTCAAAACAATTTGCGTGGGATATTTGTGGTGATATAATTATTGAGAATTTACTCAAGAAGAATAATTATACAATCCACTTCCCTATTGCTGATGATAATGGCGATATTCTATATGCAGGAGAAAGATTTTCTGTATTAACTAAAAAATTAGATTGTGAGGATAATAATGAGATTGATTTTGAATGAAACACAGTTAGTTTCAGATTCATTGAATAAAGGGTATGCTGATAAGAAGAAACCTTCTAATACTATTAGATTGTTGGCTAAACATTATTTATCAAAGGATATGAATAGACCTCAGACCATTAATTCGATAGATATTTTCTTGAAGAAAAATTTAAAGGGTTATAATAGTGTGAAGTGGCAAAACATTATTGAAAAAATAGTAAATTCAGTGCATAAAGATAAAGATTATGAAATGTTTGATATTGGTGAAATAAATATAACAAAGAATGAATTAACAAAGATTTCTGAATTAAAGAATTTGAAATATGAAAAGGTTATGTTTATATTATTAGTTTATGCAAAAATTTATAATAAATTGAATAGCAATGATAAGTGTTGGGTTAATGAAGAATTGAAATATATATATAGTGATACAAAAATGGCATTAAAGGAAAAAGATCAATGTAAAATAATTTATGAAATTGCTAAGTTGAAATATATTGAGGTTTCTAGAAATGTTGATTGTACAAATATACATGTATCAATTGTTGATGAATGTGGTGATGTGGAGATTATGATTGGTGATTTTAGGAATTTGATTTACTATTATTTGAGATGGAAAGGTGATAAGATAATTAATTGTGATGGATGTGGGATATTAATTAAGCCAAATAATAATAAAAATAAATATTGTTCTGAATGTGCAAAAGAAAAACAATTACAATGGCAAAGAGAAAGTATGCAAAAATTAAGAAATGTGAAGTAATAGAAAACTCTTAAAGCGCTTGATATTACTATGTTTTAAGGTTCATAAAAATCCTTCTATTTTGATAAGTAAAGAGATATAAATTATTTTATACCTCTTCTTGTCATATACAATTTTATAGTAAAGGAAGTGTATTTAACACTTGAAAAAAGTCTCTTCAATTGAGTTCCATGAGATGCAACTTCTTGGATTTATAGACGATACCAAGAATAACAAAAATTTTACGGTCTGCAATAAGTACAAAAACGGAAGATGCAAGACGTACTATATTCAGGAAAATGTATATCAAAATTATAAAAAATACCTGTAAGCAATAAAAATTTACTACAGACAGGAGAGATTGTATGCAGAGAATCGTATTCTGCGACACGAATATTCTACTTTCTGAAAATTTTAATCTGAATAACTATGATAAGGTTCTTATAAGCGTAGTATCGCTAGAAGAACTTGATGGATTAAAGAAATCAGAAGATGTTGGATATAAAGCAAGACGAATAATTAAGGAATTAAAAGATGCAGAAAATGTTGAATATGTTTTATATGAAAAAGGAAATTTAGTTGTGTTTTTGGATCATAAAAATGATAATAAGATACTTCAAATGGCTTATGATTCATGGATGGATAATAAAGAAGTTTTGTTTTTAACAGATGACTTTAATTTGTTTGTGAAGAGTAAGAGTATCGGATTACCATGTGAGTTATTTGAAAATAAAGAATGTGAAATTTATAGCGGAATTAAATATATAGAAATAAATGAAGCCGATGATAATATTGAGAAGATATTAGCATCTATAGATATAACAGAATTAACAGAAAATGAATATATACTTTTAGGATTTTGGGAGTATGTTGAAAAATATGAACAAAAACAATTTCAATTAGTTAAAGGTTTTAGATGGACAGATAAACAATTTATTGACGTAAAAAGTCCTAGACTTGGTGACAAACTTAACGAATGTTTTAGGGATAATGCAGAACAAAGATTGATTTATGATGCCTTGAATGATGATGGTATAGATATATTAGTAGTCTTTGGAGTAAGTGGATCTGGTAAAGACTTTAGTGTGTTGGCTAATTGCTTAAATAACGTTAGCAAACCTTCTAAAAATAAAAGAGGTATGTATAAATCAAAATCAATACTATACACAAGATCGACAGTAGAAGTTGGACAGAAGCAGGGATTTTTGCCCGGATCGGCACAGGAAAAATCAGCAATGTACATGTTGCCAGCACAACAGAATATAAATAAAATCTTTGATATTTTAGGTAAGGAAGAAGATTATACTTCTCTTGTTGATGCAGGTATGTATAATGAAGTGCCTTTAGCTTATATGAGAGGGAGCACTTATAATGATTCATATATGATATTGGATGAGAGTGCTAATTCCTCACTTGAAGAAGTAAAAATGTTTATATCTAGGGCTGGGGAAGGTTCTAAATCTATTATATTAGGTAGTTTGAATCAGATTGACAACAAGTATAATTCGTATTCTAATAATGCTTTGTATAAGGTTATACAGGCATTTAAAGGTCAGAGTAATTGTGTGATTCTTGAGTTGAAGAATCAACATAGAAGCCTACTCGCATTACAGTGCGATAAATTATTGAAGTAAATTTTGGGAGTCTTCTACCCTATCTGGTCGATATTTTAAAGTTAGTAAATAAATATAAAAGAGGTAAAAATATTGAATGAGTTAACTCGTCAAGAGAATGAGTCAATCAAGTCTTACAAGTTACGTTTATGTAGAAATAAAGACTTGTATAACTTGAATTCAAAATCCATTGCAGAATTAATAAACAAAGAAACTGAAAATAATTTTAATGAAAGTACATATAGAAAATGGTTTTCTGCATACGAAGAAGGATATACAGATGCGAGAAAAGAAGGTATAAGTGATGAAGATGTTTTAAAGGAAATTAATGTAAAACAAACTTCCTTACAAAAAGAGAAATATAAAATTCAATCACTTAGACTTGATATGAATAGAATTATAAGAGAATCTTCAAGAACAGAATTACTTGTTGAAGAATTTATTAACGCTATTAAAGAAATGAGTCCTCTTCCCTATCCTGAATTTAAACCTTTGCAAAATCAAAAAGTTGATAAACAATATGTTTTGAGTTTCGCAGATGCACACTATGGTAAACAATTTGAGAGTATTACTAATACATATGATTTAGATATTGTTTATGAGAGATTTAACAAACTCTTGACAGAAACAATTGATATTATTGAAGAATGTAAAATAAGTAAATTGACTATACTTGCACTCGGAGATTTAATTGAAGGAATGTGTCTCAGAATATCACAGTTATCTAATATCAAAATTGGTATAACTCAACAAACAGTCAAATTTATGAGATTTATTGTGTCTTGGCTTAATAAGTTAGGTGAATATGTTGAAATAGATTATTATCAAACACCATATTCTAACCATACTCAAATAAGACCATTTGGGACAAAAGCAAATGAGTTTGCCGATGAAGATATGGAACAGATAATATTTGCTTATATTCATGATATGCTAGATAGTAATCCTAGAATTAGGGTTAATGAATGCTTAACAAAATATCTTATATTTAAGATTTTTAATTATAACATTATAGCTGGACATGGACATGATATTAAGAATACTACTGATTTTATTAAAGATGCTTCTAGTAAATATAAGATTTTCTTTGATTATGCTTTCTTTGCACACAAACATTCAAGTGGTAATAAAGCCGTTGGTGAAGGTGACTCTAATAATTGTGAAATTATTAATATTCCTAGCATAATGGGTTCTGATGAATATGCAGATGATTTGTTTGTAGGTTCTAAAGCAGGAGCTACTTTGATTGAATTTACTGAAAAGCAAGGAAAGAGAAAGACTTATGATATTATTTTAAACTAACAATTTATAAAATCACCCTAAGAAAGAAAGGGTAAGAGTGAATAATATGGAACTGCTTATTGCCGTAATTGTCACTTATATATCTATCAATTATCTTACTCCAATTCTTGATATTTGTTTTGAATGGTTCAAATACTATATAACCAATAAGGCTACTACTTTGCAACTATTGGCTCAAAAACAAGTTAAGGAATTTGAGAAACAATATCCAGAAGAAATTCAAAGAGTGGATGCGGTTGGATTCCATATGTCTCCTTCTGAGAGTCTGCTTGATGACGATGAAGAAGAAATTGAAGATAAAGTAATTAATAAAATGGGATTTCATAAATAATAAGAATTTAAGGAGATATAATATGAGAACTTTTGAGACAACATCCATGTATGATTTTGAGAATCAGGAATGGGTAGAACTTTATCACGTAGACGGAGAAGAAGTTGACGAAGAAACATATTTTGAAGAAATGGAATATGAAGTTGACGGTGATGTTGACGAAGATGATGAATGTGACGGAGATTGTGATAATTGTTCAAAGAATGAAGATATGGATGATGAAACACTCGAAGAAATTAAGTTAATTGAACACTTTGCACATACGTTTGAAAGTTCAGATTGTACTTGTGGTGCATGTTTGAGAAATACATTATATGAAGCTTATAACACTGGAAAACAAATTGGGTTTGCAGATTGTAAAGGTGTATTTAGAAGTGTTGTAGATCATTTGGATAAGTAAAACCATTGAAATATGTGTTTTATAGACATTGAGAACCTCTCTCCTACCCTATTTGGGATTTGGAGAGAGGCTTTATTATGCTTATAAAAAAATGAGTTAAATGAATAGAAGGAGTGAGTGAAAGGTATGCCAAGACCTAAAGCGGTTGGTCAACAAAAAGAAATACCTAAAAGTTATTGTAGAATGTGTCAAAAGATGCTTAGTCTTGACAGTTTTTACGAAGCAACAAATCCTATGCTTGATAAAAATACCAAGATGTCAATCTGCAAGGATCACTGTAATGAAATTTATGATATGTATTATTCAATTCATAATAATTTAGAAATAGCTTTACAGTTAACATGTGAAGATTTAGATGTCAGATTTAGTAATGAAGCTCTAATACAAGCTAAATCACATATAGAGAGTTTAGTTACTAAGGGTAAAGTAGCTGAAAAGGTATTTGGGTATTATAAAAGTAAGCTAGGTTCTACTAATAAAAGTAGTACAAAAATGGATTCTTTTAGGTATAAGGATAGCGATTTTAATTTTATTAAAGAAACTAATTTGGAAGATTTTCAAAATATTGATTTATATGACCATAGTAATATATCTGAAGATGTAGTTAAATACTGGGGTAAGGGTAGAGAAACTTGGGAATATGAGTATTTAGAAGAGGAAATTTATAAAATCAAATCTAGTTTTGAGTGTCCAGATTACGGTATGGAAATGATTATGAGAGATATATCTTTTATAAATCTTGATATTGAAAAAATTAGACAATCAGGAAAAGATACTAAGGGTGATATTAATAAATTAATTGAGACAAGAAGTAAATTAATGAATGATGCTAAAATGAAACCTATTCAAGCTACAGGTGCAGAAGCTAATGACCAATTTACTTTTGGCACTTTAATAAAAAAGTTAGAAAACGAAAGACCCACTGACGAGCCATTAGATGAATGGAAAGACCCTGATAATTTTGAAAAATGGCAGAAAATTTTTGTTGGTTCTTTAGCGGATATGAATGATATAGATAATGACACAGTAAAAGAGTATAAAGAAATTATTAAGCCTTATACTGTTTCAAGGCAAGATGAAGAAGATGGTGAATAATAATGGCTTCATATACTAATTTTGAAGTAAAAAGAAATAAATCATTTAAAGGAACTAATGTATTTGAAAAAGGAAAAAATTATAATAAAGAATCAGAAAATTTAACAAAATCACAAAAATTAATGAATGGCGTTGCAGTATGGGCGGCGTACTATAAAGAAAATCCCCATCGGTTCGCATTGGATTACCTAAATATTCATTTAAAGCAATTTCAGCAGATTATTATATGGGGGATGTTTCATAATAATTATTCTATGTTTATGGCAGCTCGTGGATTAGGTAAAACGTGGATAACAGCAGTTTATTGTATTATTAGGTGTATTTTATTTCCAGGCACTAAAATAGTTGTGGCATCGGGAGTAATCAGTCAGGCAATGAAGATAGTTACTGAAAAAATACCTGAAATAATGATGAATTCTCCAATGTTAAAAAGAGAGATTGCGGATTTACAATCAAATGCAAATTCAGATAAGCCAAATGTAATGTTTCATAATGGCTCATGGATCAAAGTAGTACCATCTACAGAATCAGCAAGAAGCGCAAGAGCAAATGTGCTAATTTTGGATGAATTTAGATTGATTGATTTTAAAATCTATAAAGATGTATTAAGAAGATTTTTGGCAACATCAAGGCAACCTAGATATTTGATTAAAGATGAATATAGTCATCTACAAGAAAGAAACATAGAAATATTTTTAAGTTCGTGTAAATATAAATTTGAATGGTCTTTTGATAGATTTAAAGTATTTTACAATTCAATGTTACAGAATAAGAAATATTTTCTTTGTGGTCTTCCCTATCAGATTTCTATTATGAGTGGTCTTGTAATGAAAGCTCAATTACAGGATGAAATAAATGAGGAAGATTGGGATGCAATTTCTTGGCTGATGGAAATGGAATGCAAATTTTTTGGTGAAAGTGAAAAGGCATATTTTAAACTTGATAAAATTGAAGCTTGTAGAAGAAATGAACAAGCGTTTTATTTACCAAGTGTATATAATGCGGTAAATGATAAGAATTTTTCGTTACCTTTAAAGAAACCTAATGAAAAACGAGTCTTATCTTGTGATATAGCAACAATTTCTGGTGATGCAAATGATGCTTCGGTATTTACATTAACTCAATTATTACCTAATAAAAGTAATACTGCATATGTAAGAAATGTTGTTTATATTGAAAATGTAATTGGTGGACATACAGTATATCAAGCATTGAAAATTAGGTTTCTATATGAATATTTTCAATGTGATTATATCGTTTTAGATACTCAAAACGCTGGTATATCAATATTTGATAGTTTATGTACTGAATTAGTTGATAAAGAAAATGATGTTGTATATGAACCATTAAGTTGTATTAATGATGAAGATGTCGCAAAAAGATGTCAGTTTAAAGAAGCTAAAAAAGTAATTTATAGTATTAAAGGTAATGAAAAGTTAAACAGTGATATTGCTATTTCTCTTCAAGACTGTATTCTTAGAAATAAAATAAAATTTCTAGTAACAGATAATAATGCCTACGAATATTTGTATAAACTTAAAGGCTTTCATACATTATCTCCAGAACAACAAGTAGAATTGATTCTGCCTTATAAGCAAACTTCGGCTTTGATAAACGAAATGTTGAATCTTGAGCAAATACCAAATGATAAAGGTTTGGTTAAACTTAAAGAGCCTAGAGGTAAGAGGAAAGATAGGTATACAAGTTTAAGTTATTCCAACTGGATCATTGGAGATATTGAAAAAGAAGATTTTAAAAAAGCAGGAAAAGATTTCAATTGGCTAGATTATTGTATGTATTAAAATTGTAACTAACAATTTATAATATTTTATTTACTTAATTACTCCAATTTCCAAAAAGAAATGAGGTGACACATATGTCAAGAACAAAAGGTAGTACAAACAAAAAAATTGTACCCACTTCTCCACTTATTGAACAAACAACACAATTAACATTAGTACAAACTGAACAAACAGTAGAGAGTACTAAAGATAACTTTTTTATACCTAGAAATTATGCTAGAAGTGGAGTTCAACCTTTATGGGCTACGTCTTCTACTGTATCAATAAATCCTTTTACAGCAGATCAAATAGCAACTATGCTCAAGAATCCATATGCTAATTATAAACAATTACAATTAGTTAGCGAACATTTAATTAATACTAATAGTAATTATAATAATATTGTTGATTATTTATCAACTATTATGACGTTTGATCATGTTTTATTTCCATTTGGTATAACGGAAAATCAGACCACAGTTAAAAATAGGGTTATGAATTCTGTAAAAATTATATCAAAAATGAATTTAAAGAATGTTTTCCCATATATGCTTAAACAAGCAATAATTTATGGAGAATCTTTCTGGTATGATTTATCAGACTCAGAGAACACAATTATTGAAAAATTACCAAAAGAAATTTGTGTCCTTTCACAAATTGATGATGATAATTTATGGCGTATGTATATTGATCGTGCATTAATTAATCCTACTAAAGTTTATGAATTACCAGAAGAAATTCAAAATGCTTATAATGATTATGTCGAACATAAAAAGCCAAAAGGTAAAAAGAAAATAAATGAGTATACATTTATTCCTGAGAGTTATTATGAAGTTAGCAAAAAGGGTTTCGCTATTTTTATTCATATGGAGAAAAGGGCACATGATTATCCCCTATTGGCACATATGTTTTCGGATTTATCTTTGTTGAATACTGATAAATCATATTTTAATGAATTCATAAAAGATGACGCTGTAAAAGTTATACACCAACAAGTACCAACTAACGATGAGGGAATACCGTTAATGGGTAAAGAAATTATAGAAGCTTATCACAGTAGTAGTAAAGAACATGTTGGAAAAAATATTTCTATCATGACAAATCCATTTAAAGTTGAAGGTATTGCTCTTGATAAAAATCAGCAATCGGCAATAAATGTTGTTGAACAAGATATTAAAGTAATCTCAAATGATACTGGTATTTCAGATACAATCTTTAATGCAACAACAACTAATGGATTGGGATACAGTACAAAATCCGATTCAGCACGTATGTTTCCAGAATTATATTTCTTCACAAATTTAGTTAATTTTAAAATTAAGCAACATAAGTGTCAAGTTGAGTTTTTACATATTAACATATTTGAGAAACCAGATGTGCATGAAAGTCATAGGGCTGACTTACTTAGTGGAGGTTCAAGAAGTTTATTTATGGCTTCATCTGAAATTGATTTATATACTTATATAAATTTAGCTGAGATGGAGAAGTTATTAGATTTTGATAGTATTTTACCTCCTAAATTGAACGCAAGTCAAGGAAATTTAGAAGACTTAAATCCAAATGGCGCTCCCAAAAAGAAAGATGGAGACAAAGCAGATAGCACGACAAAGGTAGATGGATACAAATAAGCCAAATTATAAGAATATTAAGAAGAAGGTTTTACTATGAAATTTATTTATGTATTTAACGAAGAAGTTGCAAAAGCGTTAGAGGCAAAAGGCTTGATAAAAATTAATGAAGTAATGATTGGTGGTAAAAGAGCATTTTGTTATGAAAATCAGAAAACCGTATTTATTGGAAAGTATGAGAAAAATGAAATCTTGTTGTCTAATAAATTATTTTTCTAAAATAATAAGTCCTACTCTTTAGGTCTTTTATTTATATATAAATCCAGAAAGGAGGAATAACTTTGGAACAAAATAAATTTAAATATACAGCTTTTATTGATAAAACTTCTTTTGAAGTTTTAAATAGTGAATTCACTAAAGCTAAAGCTTATATATTATATTATGGAGAAAATCGTAATAAGAGTAAGATATCAAAAGAATCTGTTGAAAGTGCAATCCCTACTTTATATAACGTTCCTGTAATTGCTGAGTGGATTGAGAAGAAGGAAGACTTTGGTACACATGGCGGGAAAATTATTATTAGTGACAAAGGCGTTGAATATGTACAGACGACTAAACCCTATGGATTAGTACCTGAGTCATGCAATGCAAGATGGGAAATGGTTGAAGACAAAGAATATCTTGTTGCTGATATAATTTTATGGAGTGGAAGATATGAAGAACTGGCAAAAACAGTTAGCGAATTTTCCAATCAGAGCATGGAAATAAATGTTTTTGAAGGTGCTTGGGATAAAGATGTTTATGATATAAATAAATTTGAATTTTCAGCTTTATGTTTATTAGGGCAGGACGTTGAACCATGTTTTGAACAGGCTAAAATTGTCGCTTATGGTCTTGATGAATTTAAAAAAGAAATGGACGAAATGTTTAAAAATTATAAATGTTTCTCAGAAGTTTTACAGAAAGGAGGAGATAATTTGTCTAATATAAATAATGATGATATTGATATTAAAAATTTAAGTTTTTCCACCACAGATATTCAAAAGAGAGAAGCTATTAATAATGCTTTAGAACCTATAATTGTAAGAGGTGACGATGATAGAATACTTGAAGAAACCTATTTCTGGTTACATTCCTATAATGATGAATATATTTTTGTAGAGAGAAATTATTGGTCAGATAATAATCATGAGCGTACTTATGGTAGATATACATATACATTTGATGAGTCTGGTTTGGTAGCTACAATTACTTCTGAGTTTGAAAAAATGATTACTGATGTATGGCTTACTCAAACAGAATATGATTCTTTAATAGCTGAAAGAGAAAAATTAAAAGCTGATTTTGAAGTTTTACAACTTGAAGTAGAGAATTATAAAAATAGTATTTCTACATTAGAAACCGAAAAAGCAACACTATCTAGTCAAGTAGTTGAATTTGAGAAGTCAGTTAAGGAAAAAGATGATACTATTACTATTCTTCAAAAATATCAGGATGATAAAGAATTTGAAATCAAACAATCTCAAATTGAAGAAATTATAGCTGATTTTGAAGTAACTCTTGGTGAAAATGATGAGTTTAAGGTTATTAAAGAAAAAGCTATGACTTATGAAATTGATGCTTTGGAAAAAGACCTGTATGCTTTAGAAGGTAGGGTGAAGCATTCAAAGACTAATAAATCCGCTAAGAAATCTCAAACGTTTAGTAGCAAAGTAAGTGTTGATAACACAGAACCTAGTAGCGAAAGTTATTATGGTGATGCTGTGAAATATATACCAAAGAATTAAATATCAATAAAATTAACAACGGTGAAAATACTGTTGTTTCTTTATAACAACTAAAACAAATAACAATGTATAAATTTTAAGGAGGAAATAAAAATTATGGCTAATAATCAGATGATTTTATCGAAAATCAAGGCAACAGCGCATTACTATGATGCAGTTGCAATCGCATCTTTAAACAACGGACATTTTGTAACTTTGGGTGCTAGGGGAACGAATGGTACTTATACTGTAGCTGCTCCTAGTGCAATTACTGATCTTGGTGTAGTTATTGTATGTGAAGTACCTTTAAGTTATGAAGCTCAATATACAGAGAATGAGTTCGTAATTGCTACTGGTGCTGTGATTAGGACGAGAGTTCCTGAACTTGGAGATGTTGAATGCTATGCAACTGCAAACTATACAGCTACAGCTACCGCTACTGCTGGACATTTTGTAATCATAGACGCAGCTACATCAAAACCTGAAATAGTAGCAGCTTTAGGTGGTACAGAGAGTATTGCTTATGAAATCAAAGAAGCATTTACTAAGGCTGGTGTAGCAATGATTAAGATTCAGTGCATTAAGGCACAAGTTTAATTAATTAAACAATTATAAAAAGGAGGATTAATAACTATGAATAGTTTCGTATTTTCGAATAATCAGAAGTTAGCATATGATGCTGTTTCTGGCGTTTCAAAAGAAGGCTTTACAAAAGAGCAAATGAATGAGTCTGTAAGAAATGTGGTCAAAGAGGTATGCGGTGGCGAGTGGAATTATTATAATTTCATGGCTAATAGATATAAAGTATTCGCAATTATGAGTGAAATTATGCCAGTGGCAATGGCAGCTTCACTAGCTGGTAAATTTGAAGGATTTGCAGAGTTCAAAGATACCGCACTTGGAGACAAACCATATTTCTTCGTAGAAGATAATCAAGTATATCCTGTATATACATCTTCAAGGGGCAATCAGGATATTGAAAGACAGAAAATTGTAGATAGAAACTTCACAGTTGCTACAAACATCAAAAGCCTGAAATTTTATGATGAACTTGACAATTTCCTTACAGGCAAAATGGACATGGCTAGATTGACCGAAAAAGCTTCTATCTCTATGGCTAATTATGTTGGCGAATTGATTTATGACACAATATATGGTTCTTATGCTTCTGTAGATACTGAATTCAAGGCTACTGGTGCTTTTGCTGCCGCTACTCTTGCTTCAATAATTGAGAACGTAAAAGCTGCTACTGGTGCTGATAGACTGCAAATTTTTGGAACAACCACCGCATTAGGAAATATCGCTGATGGAGCTGGTTATTCTGATAGAGCAAAAGATGGATTTAATGCATTAGGATATTATGATACATTTAGGGGTACTGATTTGTTTGCACTGCCACAGGCATATGCTGCTTCTACTCAGACTCTTAAAGTAAATAATGACCATGTAATTATACTTCCTGCTAATGAAAAGATTTGTAAAGTTTTGGCAGAAGGTGAAGCTCTTGTTGATATGAAGGATGGTATGGCTAGAAATGATATGCAGCCTGAAGTATTCTTCTCTAGAAGAATTGGTGCTGCTGCTCTTACTGTTCCTGAAGGTAAATTCGGTTTCTATAAATTTCAGTAATTAAATAATTATAATGTTGGTGGGATCAATTTCTCACCAACATTATTTAGTTTAAAATATCTAATAAGAATGATTAAGGAGATGTAAAATTTTATGGCTGGAAGACCTAGTAATGCTTCAAAGGCTAAAGTTGATGAAGTAAAAAATGAAACAAAACAAGAAATAAAAACACCTGAATTTGATATAGAAAATTTAATAAAAAAAGTTACACAAGAAGTTAGTGGCAAACTTAAATCTGAATATGAAGCCAAAATAACTGAATTAGAAAATAAATTGCTTAAAGCAAGTGAAAAACCTATTGAAACTGCTAAAGTTGAAAATAATATTAAACCTACAAAGAGTAAATTCAAATTTATTCCTGACAATACTAAAATAAGACTTAAAAGTAATATTGGTGGATTATTTATCTTTAATGAGGATAGAGGTAAGATAAGATCATATTTTCAGATTGATAATTTTGGTCAAGGTGTAACTGTATCTTTTGAAGAATTAAATTTGTTTTTAAGTTCTAAACCTACATTTATTAAAAGTGGTGCTATAGCAATAGTTGATGCTTATAGTGATACCGATATTGATGTTGAAGATGTTATCAGAGATTTAAGGCTTGATGATTTATACTTCAATGATAAAAAGATTAATCCTATGCATATTGAAGATTTATTTGATGATAAGATCACTTCTGAAAAAGAGTTTGAAGAAAAGTTAAAGAGTTCTATAGAAATGGCTGAAACTGTATTAGAAGCTGGTTATATTCTTTATAGACGAGGCTTATTTACTAATAACACTAAAATGAATACGCTAAGAGTAATTTTTGGAAGACCTAATTTGTTTAAATAAGAAAGGGTGTAAATTATGCCTACCCTTTATTCAAGTATATATACTAAAGCGAATATTTTATTTGAGGACGCACAATTACTTGCAAATTTAACTGATTCTGAACTTGATGAGTTACTTGAGATATTTTTGGATAAATCTAAGAGTATTTATTTTAAATCTTGTAAAAAGGATCTAAGTGATGTTGATAATACTTTAAAACAGTTTAATGAAGATTTAAGTTCGGAAGAAGAATGGATATTGGCTTTAGGAATTCGTTTAGTATGGCTTGAAAGAAAATTGTATAAAGAAGAAAATCTAAGAAATAGAATTACGACCAAAGACTATAATTCATTTTCAGGTGGAAATTTGATAGACAAGTTAACTACATTGAGAGATAAAACCGAAAAAGATTTAAAACAAAAAGTTGTGGATTATACGTTCAATGAATTTTTAGGGTTCAATTAAAAAGATATAAAATTTATGGGATAGGTTAGGTGTCATGAACTTAGCTGACAAGATGTAAACTCCGAATACGTCTTCCCTATTTTAGTTTGTTCGGAAATGGATTGGATTACTGCGGAGGTAATGTGATGGGAAAATATATACAATGGACTTATGAAATGATAAAAGAATATATTGAGAGTTTAGGCTATATTTTGATTAGTAAAGAGTATAAGAATACAGATACTAAATTAGTTTTTAAAGATAAAGATGGATATTATTATGAAATGACTTTTTATGGGTTATATAATAGTAGAAATAAGCCACAAAAATTTTACCCTTCTAATTCTTATACTATTCAAAATATAAAATTATTATTAATTAAGATAAATTTAGATTTACAATTAGTTGATGAGCATTATAAACGTAGTAGTCAAAAACTAACTTTTACAGATAGTCAAGGATATTATTATAGCATTAATCTTAATAATTTAATAAGCAATCCTAATACAAGAGCATTTGACAATAATAACCCTTATACAATTTATAATATTAAATTATGGTGTAAATTAAATAGTAAACCATTTCAGTTGATAAGTAAAATTTATGGTGGTAGTCAACAAAAATTAGAATGGCAATGTTTAAAAAGTGATTGTAAAGAAATATTTCTGATGTGTTGGACAGATATTCATCAAGGTTGTGGATGTGGATATTGTCATGGTTTACAGGTAGGTTTATCTAATTGTTTAGCAACATTGAATCCTAAATTAGCATCTGAATGGCATCCCACTTTAAATGGTGATTTAACACCTTATGATGTTACTGCAAATTCAGGAAAATATATTTGGTGGCAATGTAGCAGGAATTCAGAACATATTTGGAATGCAGAAATCAAAAACAGGAATAATCATCCAAATTGTCCAGAATGTAATAATCCATATAAAGGAGAAGAAAGAATTAGTAAAATTTTAAAAGATAAATGTATTAATTTTTTCTCACAATATAAATTTTCTAATTGTAAATATAAAAGAGTATTGCCTTTTGATTTCTATTTAATAGATTGTTGTGTTGCTATAGAATATCAAGGTATTCAACATTATGAACCTGTTGATTATTTTGGTGGGGAAAAACAATTTAAAATTCAACAAAAATTAGATCAAATAAAAAGAGATTATTGTAAAAATAACAATATAATGTTAATAGAAATACCTTATTGGGATTTTGACAATATAGAACAAATTCTTCTTAAAGAATTAGACCTAAATCTAAGTGAAAATAAATTAGCAATATAATTTAATATTGCAATTTATATATAGAAACAACTTATAATTATAAATAAATAGAAAGGATGTGTATTGAATGGGATTTAATACAAAAGGTTTAACGGTTTTCTATAAACCATGGTTCGCAGGAAATCCAACTAATGCTAACAAAGCATCAGCAACTCTCACTTTTTCGGGTGTAGTAGTAGCTGCTGAGATAGTTACAATTGGTGATGAAATTTTTGAATTTGTGGCAGCCGCCGAGGATGTTTCAGATCCAACTCATATCCCTGTTGTCGTAGCAGCCGACCTAACAGCCGATAATGCTGTAACGAAATTGGGACTGGAAATTAGTTCAAATTCTCTACTCGTAGATGCAGTGGCAAGTATTGTGAATGATACAGTTTTACTTGTGGTTGATAATGTAGGTACAGAAAGCAATTCTATAGCTATTTCTACCACATGTACCAATGCAACATTTGGTGTTGATGTGACTACTTTATCTGGAGGTACGTATGCTACTCCATGTAATGCATCTGCTGCAATAATTGTGATAGACAATACCATATATTATACGGATAAACCATGTAGCAAATATACCGAAGATGCGTGGTATAGTTGTACTTCGACTTTGCTTTAATCCAAACAATGAATATGTTAACTAAACAATTATAAGAAAGGAGAATTCTTCATGGGAGTATATGACCTGTTTCGTACAATAGCGCAATCTTCCCTATCAACTAAAGATCGTACTATTAATCAAATTAAATATGATATTGCTTTAGACTTTGAAGATTCTCCTTCTTATGAAACAATATTAATAAACAACGTATCCAAAGGAGTACATATTGTTACAGATAAAAAAGATAATAAAGTAATGTTATCTAAACCAGATGAATCATTTGTAGTTGGAGATATTGTAACATGGAATAGTAATAAATTTTTAGTAACTGATATTGATGAAAACCAGAATATACAAACTAAAGGTACTATACAGTTATGTAATAATACCATTTCTTTCTACAATAAAAGTGGCATTTCATGGGTACTTAATGAGATACCTTGTATCATTGATTCAAATGTTCGCCTATATTCTATGGGTACAGATGAGAATAAATATCTTTCTATACCTAGTACAGATATTGTTGTAAGGGTATCAAATACTACTATATCTTCTCAAATAAAACGTGATGATATATTTAAAATTGGTATGCAGAATTATGAAGTTGTTGATTTGAATGATGTGATTGAAAATGGATTAATTATATTAAAAATGAAGTGGTGTGATGAAGAACAAGTAATTCCAGTAATTGATGATATACCAGTAACAGGTATAACTTATATTTTAACTGGAAGTGATGAAATAATTAAAGGGTATTCAGAGAATTATACTGTAACTAAATATAATAATGGAGTTATAGTTCCTACTGCTGAATTTACGTTTAGTATTATTGCTGGTAGTACACCTGTTGGGGCTTATACTCTAAATATTGTAGACGCAAATGAATGTAGCTTAACAGCGATTCAGAGTATTTATACTATTACATTACGTGCTACAGACAATTCAAATGCTCAGGTTGTTGAGAAAACAATTAAATTATTGAATCTATTTTAAGGAGGTATAATAACAAATGGAAAAATCTTTCAAATTTAAGCATATTGAAAATAACCTCCTAAAATTATTGACGATTTTTTTAAGTAATCAAAATATTAAAAAATATATTTATTATTTAAATGATGATCCTACATCACAATCAAATGTGACAGTAGATTTAATAGAAAATGATTATATAATTTTAACTATGTTTGATGAAACTATTTTAACTGAAGAACAAATAAAAATATTTTTTAATCCAATAGTAGGTTCTTTAAAATCACAACCTCTTTCTGAAATTACTTATATTATGGATATTATAATTCCTAATAATTATTGGGTACTTCATGGATTAAGTCAAATAAGGTCATTTCGTATTGCTGATGAATTTGCTCAAGATATTGATCAGCAACTTGTAGCTGGAATTGGAGAATGTGAGATAACAAATTTTAAAGCATATAAGGTTGGAAAAAATTATTCAGGCCTATCGTTGTGGATTAAAGTATGTAGTTCTTCTATGAAGGGATTGAGGTAAATGAGTGTTAAAAATATACTAGGTAAACCCAAAGTAATTGAAGGTGTTGGAAGTATTTATCCTATAAAAGTAAAGGATTATGAAGAATTTACGGATTATGCAAAAATACTATATGTATCTATAAAACATTTTGAATCAATCCCTGATAATCTTAAACTACTTGATGTAATTTATTCTAATTGTATTCATCTTGGATATGAAAATTATGATAATTTTATTGAAAGCATGTGTAAATTATTTGAGTTAGTTACAAATCAAGATGTTTCATTTTTTTATGATTCTAAAACATATGGTTTTATGATTGGTACAGATGGTTTAATTAATTCCGATAATTATGAGAAAATCCGTAGTATTATAATGAGTCAAAATATAATTTTTGAACAAAAGATATATAAAACAAAAGTTATGAATGATTGGGCAGAAAAAGTTATGAAAGCAAAACAAAAAAATGCTCCCAATATAACTTTTGAAGATATCATTTCTACCGTATCTGTAAGTTGTGGTAAAAATTATTGGGATTTAGAAAACTACACAATATATCAACTTTATAGTGACTATTATCGTTTTAGAAAAATACAAGATTATGAATCTAGTGTTCAATATAAATGTGTTGGGGCAGATATAAAATTATCTGATTATTCAGAAAATTTAGATTTATACCATAATCCATATGATGATCTATTCATCAGTTCAGATAAATTAAGTGGAATTAATAAAATAATGAATGAATAAAGGAGGAAATTAATATGTCTTTTAAAAAATTAGTTGCAGATGTATTTGATGCCGTAATTATTGATAATACTGACGGTTCTGTTGCAGGTTCAACTACTCTGCAAAGTGCAAATATTGATGTTGCTGTAAATGAAGTAGAAGTTAGGGCTGGTAAAGGAAATGCACTTCAGGCTACACTACATGTTCAAAGAGATATTACTGTTGACTTGACAGACGTTGAATGGCGTATGGAATGGCTTGAAAAGCAACTAGGTACTACCACTGCTATTGGTGCAGGTGTTGCTTATGCTATGCCTAAATGGTATACAGCAGTTGATTTAGATGCAGAAGGTGTAGGTACAGCTATTGGATTTGTTCTTGATAATGAACCTTTGGCAACAGCTAGTGGACTCAAAATTTATGGTAGTACAGGTACAGAAATTGCTGTAACTTCTGGTTATACTATCAGTGGTGATGATGTTACAATAGTTGGTGGAGTAGCTGGAGCATTATATGAAGTAAGAACATATAAATATGCAACCGCTGCTACAACCCAGACATTGAACTTTGAATCTGATAAATTCTCTCGTGGAGTTACATTAGTTCTTTCAACTTTAGAAACAGATGAAAACGAAGCTCATTTGTTTGAACTTCAGTATCAGTTTGCGAACGCAATACCATCTGGTAGTTTCCAGATCAATACTTCAAGTGAGAAAAATGCTACAAGTCAGGCATTTAATATGAAAATTGTTAAGCCTGCAACAACAACTGTGGTTGGTAAATTACTGAGAATTCCACTTTCGTAATTTAGTAAATAGCTATATATAAATAAAGCAGGGATTGAAGTATCCACTCTTCTCTACCCTGCTTTATTTTTAGCAATAAAAATTGCCATCCTCTTCCCTATTACATATGATAAATGTAATCTAATCACACTTTCATCTACGACTAAGTGTGTCAAATCACACTTTCATCTACGACTAAGTGTGTCAAATCACACTTTTTCCCACATAAAAATCAAAATGTAATTCATTCAACACATTACTAATGAAAAATGTGCATTTCTAATAAAAATCAAAACAAAACCAAATGAAATTAAAATTTTATAACCCAAATCTGAAACCCTTACTACAGGCTACTTTCAAAATCGAATATTTTGTGCTTTTGCACATTTATTATAACAATAATAAATTTCAACAATTAAATTTCAAAAGGAGGAATTAAAAAAATGGGAAACAATAATAGAAAAATAATATTTCCATTTCATACCGCCGAAACTCAAATAGCAGATGGAGATGAACTAAACATTGGTTTAGGTATGATCATAATGAACATTGCCGTTTCAGGTAATGCAACAGGTTTCACTTTAGTTTTTGAAGGCAAATCAAATGACACTGATGATTATACACCAATTATGTGTTGTAATTTGGCAACTTTAGTTTTAAGTACTACAGCAATAGCAAATGGCAAATATCAAATGTCTCTTGAAGGATTAATAAAAGTGAGAGTACGTTTATCAGCTATAACCACAAATGCAGTAACGGTGAAAGGTACGGTGACTGACTAATGGGAATAGGAATAGATAATATAGCAAGAGGAATAGGACAAAAAAATCAACAAGATATAAATACACTGAGTTCAGCTCAGGCAGCAA
>Ga0209318_1000813_pt1 | contig 25404 bp, 39 predicted proteins | sample RifGroE1_FD_183999 | JGI IMG/M metagenome (GOLD analysis project Ga0209318, IMG submission 183999) | Groundwater microbial communities from Rifle, Colorado, USA - Groundwater E1 (SPAdes) (version 2) | ecosystem: Environmental > Aquatic > Deep subsurface > Groundwater | place: Rifle, Colorado...
GCCCCATTGGAGAAAAGCTGTACATATCCACCAATGGGGCTATTAACTACAGGTGGGACAAGTATTACTACATCACCGGGACGGCTGCATGTGCTGGCGGGACTGCTACGGTCACGGGTACGGGTACGGCATGGTCTGGTAGCCTGATACTGCCGGGAGACACAATATATTTCAGACCTGCCGATGACTGGTGGACGGCTGCGTATTACGTCGAGAGCGTTGACAGCACCACGCAGATAACCTTGACCGGCAACGGGCCCAACACAGGCGGCAGCGTCGATTACATAATCGTTCGGACTCACCCGGTGGGTATCCCTGCTCCCTCACAGGCTCTTACGGGTAATGCGGTTACAGGCACTGGGCTTGGCACTGGGGTATACAAGTACCTGTTCACCTACGGCAATTCCCACACAGGGGTGGAGTCCAATTTTGTGTCTACTCCGCTGACGGTGACTACCACGGGCGCAGATGCCATTGTCGATCTAGGCAACCTGAACCAGACGCCTCCGCAGTTACAGATAGACAAGATTTACATCTACAGGACACTCGTAGGCGGATCGATCTACTACTACTTGGACTACATTACACGCGATCAGGCAGGGTACACGTTCACGGATGAGTACATAGACAACAATGCGGATAGCACTCTAGACACTACGAGGACACTGCCTACCAGCCATGATATGCCACCGGGCGGGACTACGTTCCACTTGTGGAAAGATCGGCTGTACGGCTTCGGCGTATCAGGCACGATAGACGTAGCGACCTATCCCGCTGCTGATGTTGTCGAGGGGCAAAATCAACTCTGCTTCTCAACGCTCGGCTATCCGGAATACTGGCCGCGTACCAATTTCGGGACGGTTGACGCTATTTCGATAGATCCGACTCTCGGCGGTTACGTGACGGTCGGCTCGATGAATGCGCCTATCGTGTCCGTGTGCGGAGAAGGGCTGTCCAGCGATAACACGTACGCCTCGCAATCAACGCTTCTCGTCCTGAAGCGGGGAGACAAAAGCTACAGGTGGCATGGCAGCAACTGGAACGACTTCCAACTGAATGAAGCCGTAGACACCGATTGCGTGAGTAATACTGCGGTCAACTCGTCGGGACTGCTCGCGTGGATATCGAGTAACGGGCCTGTAGTGCTTACCGCTGGCGCGTCAAAGGTCGTACCGATCTACGAAAAGATATGGCCCAGTGGCTCGAACCCGTTTTATCAGGCTATGGATTTGACGGACACCGGAAAGCCGTGGCGCATGACCGCAAAGGCGTGGCGGGATTATATCCTGTTCTCGGTGCCAGCCGTACCGACTGATGGATTTCCAAGCAACAACAACACGTATGTTTTCCACGTCCCGAGCGGCACATGGTTTCATATGCTGTACGGCTTCTCGGCGTTCGAGGTATACGACAGCCTCCCCGACGATGGCAGCCTCTACGCCATGAACTACGCAGCCGAACAAGTGAAGATGTTCACGAAAACGTCTACCAGCACCTATTGGACTGGTACAACGGGCGTGTCGTGGCTGTACGTTAGCCCACTGTTTGGGATAAACGGCAACCGGAAGCACGTTGGCGAGGTTCGGGTGTTCCTACGGAATCCACTTGTTCAGCAGACGCTATCAATGCAGATCGTGCCGGACGGTGGAACACCACAGACGGCGCTCACAAAGACCATACCCGCGAACTCGAACCCTAACAGGGTGGTAGCGCGGTTCAATCCGAACTGTCACGCTATGGGCTTCCAGGTGATGCTGTCAGGCACTTGGACGAGTCAGGCGATCATCGACAAGATAGAAGTTGATCTCGTAGACGATGGGAAATCTACAGGAATATAAGGAGTCACAATATGAGTTAACTTGGTGCTGTATCTTGCGTTTCTTCAAAAGTTCACGAGGACAAAACCGCACTTTTTCAACGAGTGGTGGCAAACTGGACTCGTTAGCCATTTGAGTGTCCTGATTCGTTGATTTCTTGTTTACAGCGAGCAGGTTGTATAAAACGGCGCGATCAATGATACATGGGGGGGTACATTATATGAGTTTGCTTGGTTATATTACAGGTAGAGACGCACGTAAAGCGGCAAAAAAAGCACAGGCCGCCGCAGACGCGCAGAACGCTTTGAATCAGCAGCGATTCGATCGGTGGGCCGCACCATACCTTGATATGCAGTTAGACCAGACAAAGGCGAATCAGCCAACACAAAACTACATGCGGGGGTTGGCCAATAACATGCTTGGGATGCCGGATGCCAACGGCACTGTGCCCTCCGCATCTCAGCCCTGGTTCATGCAAGTACCGCAGGATATGGGCAACTTCCCGGGCCTGCAATCAGGCATGACAAGCGGGAATATGGCACCTCCTGAGTTACAGACGCTCTCCGGCCTCACAGGGGGAATGCCCGAGGTACAGGACTGGCGCACCCCGTTTACTCCTGAGCAGATCAGCAGCTACATGGATGTGGCGAACCTGAACATGAACAATGTCGCTCAGCAGATGGGGAATCAGCGCAGGGCGGATATGTCGGCTCGTGGGCTTGGCGGGTTGGGTTCTACTTCCAGTCTCGATGCAAGCCTACTCCCTCAGCTCCAGATGTGGCAGATGGGGCAGACTGCACAGGCGAAACAAGCACTAAATCAAGCACAGATGGCGCGATCGGATCAGCTTTGGAATCAGGCCGACCAGCGTTCAAAGTACGAGCAAGACCAGTCTAAGTACCTTTGGAATCAGTCGAACGACCGTTCGAACTACCTGTGGAATCAGGCCAATACCGTGGGATTGCAGCAGGAGGACATAAACCGCAATCGACGGGGAGAGGCTACTAACAACTTCTGGAATATGTACGGCGCGGCGAACTCGCCTACACCTACCGGCCAATATTCGCAGTACATGCCGACGTTCAGCAACCAAGCACAGAATATGCAGAATCAGGCCAATATGCAAAGCCAAGCGGCGGGTAACGCTTTTGCGAATCTCGGCAGCGCGATCGGGCAGATGTTCGGCGGATAAGGAGTATATGACATGGCAAATGGTTTTGTATCGGCAGGAATAGTGAGCGGGCTGGCGAGTGGCTTGCAGTCATATCTCCAAGGCAAGCAGCAGAAAGCGGCACTCGCAAAGCAGGACGCTCAACAGCAGTTCCAGAACGCGAATGTTACCGCGAATATGGACTTGCAGCGGCAGGAGTTCGACGCTCGGAAGAGTCAGCAGGAATGGGAGCGCACACGGTACAAGGCCGAGCAGGGCGACTCGGCAGCACAGGCCGCTATGAAGTTCTACGTAACGGCCACAGACCCGCAGAATATGCGTAACGGGCAGTCGTACTATGATTCGGTGATGAAGCCCGCCTACGAGCGACTGAGAGCCACCGCAAAGGGTTACGGCGTTGCCGACTTGCCGGAACTGCCTCCGTGGTCTATGCCTCAGTACACACCCGATCAGCAGATAGGCAACATGGGTAAGCTCGCGGGTATCGTCGGGGCTGGCGTACCGGGTGAGCAGGTGACGGGCGCGGCAAGACAGCTTGCACCGATGTTTGCACCGCCAGCACAGCCTATGCCGCAGATGCAGCAACCGAACGCTCAACCGGGCGCACCGTGGCTGAATCCACAGCCTCAACAGAAACCGCAGCAGACGGCGTACCTGCCGGGAGTCGATTTCATGGACGCCATCACGGGGCGAACCCAGCAACCGACACCACAGGGGATGCCACAGGCTAACCCCGTTCCCGCAGCAGAGTCCGAAAACTGGTTCGGGCCAACGGCAAAGGCGAAGGCCGACGCATTGAAGGCTATCAACGGTCTGCCGGATATGGTATCCAAGGCGATTCTGGCGGGCGGGAACAAACAGGCGATTATAAACAATCTGCTGGTCACTATGCCAAAGGCTTACGAGGCCGCAGGGTTGCCGTACAGCCCTAGTCTGGTGACGGATATGGTGAACGGCGCTTCGACACTCACAGGCAATCAGGCGGCTACACTGGGCTTCAAGACCGACAAGGCGAAGAAGGACGAAGCATACAGGCAAGAGACATTGAAGCTTAAGAAGAACCTGACAGCGGCGCAGCTTACGCACTACAACGCATTGAACAACAAAATCTATGCCGACATTCAGAAGGTCAAAGCGTCTGTAGGCACTGGCGGCAAGGACATTACGCGCAGTCAGACCGCATACAGCCAAGCTATGAACCGAATGAACAAGCTGAAAGACGAGATCGGCAGCATTGACGCTATGCTCAAGACGGGTGTAGGCACTGACGGCGAGACATTGAGCGACGATCAAAAGAGGCTGTATACGGCTATGAGGAACAGCGCGGCGAACAGTTACAACGACGCTAAGACACAGTTAGAGGCCATGACAAAGCCTACAGGCGGTCAAGGTGGCACTGGAGACCAGATAGCCGATAAGGTTAGGCAATGGTCTGCCGACCGCAGCATGAACGGCACTGAGGCAGTCCGTAGGCTTCGGGCGGCTGGCGCGAATACGGCAGAAGTCGATAAGTACATGAATAGCTACTTCTGGGGGCAGAACGGCAGACCTAAGCCGAAAGCCGGAGGATAGAGAATGCCTATCAACTTGGACAAACTGAATAGCTTCGATGCTCCTGCAAAATCTGGTATCGATCTAGATGTGCTGAATAGCTTCGATAAGCCGACTAAGAAGAAAACCTACAAGCCGGGTGATACCGTGGCGAATATGCGGATAGTTGCGGCTCAGTCGAAAACCCCTATTCACTACGGAAGCCATGACGGGCCGGGTGTGCTGGACATAACCGAGCGTGAAGCGGTGGCGAAGTATGGCTCAATGGAGAAAGCCGCCGAAGCACTATCGAATCAAGGGTATGTCGCTATGGTCCGGTACAAGGGGCAGCGCGGCATAACCAACAACCATATCCATTTTGCCGATCCTGCCATAGCAGACCCCAAGGAAGTGGCACGACTCAAGAAGCAGGGTGCAAGGCAAAAGCAAATAGGGCAGTTGAAGGGCAAAGAGTGGCAGCAGGGTTACAAAGACGGCAAGATTCCGCTACTCGCTCTCCCCGGTGCTGGCGCGTATGCCATCGGTGAAGCTGTGTCCAAAGTACCCGGTATCATCGGCAAGGAAATCGACGCTCTCCACCAGAACGCACAGCAGCAGCAAGCCTCTGCACCGAAGAAGCCGGGACTGGTGAACGCCATCAAGAGCGCAGGTAGAACCGCTCTGCGTGACGCCGAAGGGCTGGCGCGTCCTGCTATGGAAGGGCTGGCACTGCTGAACCAGATAAAAGTCGGCCAAGATATTTCCAGTCCTGAAGAATATTTACAACAGAGAGATAAAGATATTCAGTCGATAAGAGACATTGGCAAGTTCGGCAAGGAAATGGGTGCTGGACTCGCAAAGGGCGCGGTGGCCTTCCCAATCTACGCGGCGAAGCATCCCGGCGAAGCACTCTCGCAGTACCCTGTCATATCGGCATTAACGATTCTCGGAGGGTATCACGGCGTCAAGCGGGTCACCAAGGCGAGAGCCGCGAAGCTGACGACACCGCAGCTTGCAGAAGCGTCCAAGGCACTGAATGAGCACGTCAAGGCGAACCCTGACACGGCTACTCCTGCGATACTCAGGGCGAACAAGCTCTTAGGCGAGGAACTGGCGACGAGAAAGGCACTGCCGACACCCAAGCCGGCCGCACTCGGAGAACCGATACCGCTCCGGGGTACTGTCGATGAATCGTATGTGGCGCCAAGAGTGCAGCCGACTACGGCAGAGGCTCCAACTGTTGCAGAAAATGCACAGGTTGCGCCTGTTTCAGCTTCAGAGGTTGGCGTAATTATTCGTGATGGTGTCAAATATCGAAACGCAAAACCAGCCAAGGCGGGCTCAAGTGCGCCTGGTGCATGGGAGTTCGAGTATAACGGGCAGTGGCGCGAAGTCAAGAATCTACAGATTAGCTTCGACTTGGATAAGATGCAGACCGCCGTCCCCACGCCAAAGCCCGTAGAATCGCCTACAGCCGCACTACCGACTACCGAGCCGCTTGCAGTGCCGGAAGCCGCTCCTGCCGCACCTGGCAAGGTTGCCGGGGATTCTGGCGGGTCGGCTGTGCCAGTAGAATCGAGCGTGTACAATCCTGCTGCCGATATCGCGATTTTCAAGCGGAAACTCGAAGGCGCAAAGCAGGTTGTGAAGTCGAAACGCGGCAGTCTGGACGTTAATCCGGAGTTCGACGTCGAGTTCTACGATGCAGCAAAGCGACTGGCAAGGCACTACGCGGAGACTGTCGGCGGGAGTGCTGGCGGTTGGGTTCGTCAACTCAAAGCGGAGTTTGGTGATATCGGCGTCGAACTTGCAGACAGTCTACCGAGAATCTACGCAGAGGCACAAAACGAGGTGAAGCGTCAAAGGCCAGCGGGCGCGATTGCTCCCAAGGCCGTGACAGAGTCCCCAGCGGCCACACCATCGACACGTGTTCCCGATATGTCGAATCCTGCACCGAAAATCGACACGATGCCCGATAACACGTTTGGCGCGAAGAACGCAGCGACCGAAGCGGCAAGGGCTGAGATTGGCTTGAATGCCAAGGTTACAAAGCGCAGCATCGGGAACGCTCAAGATATGCTGAATGTAGGCAAAGAGGCCGTAGACAGCGGCAGGGTTAGCCCTGATAGATTGGTGCTGGACTTGCAGCGAGACAGTAGGCCGCTCTCAGACGTGGAAACCTCTGCGCTGACCTACCAAGGGCGAAAGCTCCAAAACATGCGGAGCACGCTTGCCGATGCCATTATCGAAGCTGATGCGGCGGGTGACACGGCACGAGCGGCGAAGATGCGTACTGAGGCCGATTACATTCAGCGGCAATTTGACGACCTGACAGACGCTCTGCAAAAGGCCGGCACTGAGTGGAGCGCAGCGGGTAGGGCGCGTCAGTTCCTCATGGACAACGAATACAGCCTTGCTCATGTGCTGAAACAAGCGCAGATTGCAAAGGGCGCTGAAAAGCTCACGCCCGAGGAAGTCGGCAAGTATCAAGAGTTAGTCACGAAGTACGAGACGGCCACAAAGCAGCTTGCCGACTACGAAGCACAGAAAGCAGAGCTTCAACAGCAGCTTGCCGATGCCCGAAAGAGCCGACCCGTGAAGGTCGAGCGAAACCCACGTAAGCCGGGATTTGGCGAGAACAACACCCGCGTTACCAAGGTCCAGTTCATGGAAGATGTGGCATGGCTTCGCGAGAAGTCGGCGGGATTGTCGGAATCACTCTCCAGTAAGCGCGGAAGTGTGAATATCAATCCCCAGATCGATGCTGAGTTCATATCACGCGCTGGCCGGGTGATGGAATACTACGTGGAGGCCGCTGGTAGGCATTCATATGCTGAGTTGCGGTCGTTCATGAAGCAGATTATACCCGGTATCACCGATAAGGCTATTGAGGCTATCTACCGCAACACCAATGACGGGAAGCGGATGGAGACGGCCAAGGAAATGGCTAGGGTTCGTGATGCTGAGTATGAGCGATACATCAAAGAGCAGCAGCAGTTACCCGTGAGTGAACGCACTATGCCAGCACAGGGGCCGCCGAAGTTGCAGCCTGACCCGGAGTTGTACAAGCTCCGTAGAGATGCGGCAGAGCTTAGACAGGCACTCGATAAGGTAGTGCATCCGATCAGCAAGAAGCAAGCGGCGAAGAACATAGCGCTAGACGTGCTGAACACTGGCCGAACGCTACAGACGACCTTAGACGTAAGCGCACCCGGGAGACAGGGTATCATGCTGGCCGCTGGTCATCCGAAGGCGTTCGGCAGGGCATTCGTCAATCAGATGAAGGTGCTGTTCAGCGAGAACAACTTTCAGGCGCTTGACGACATGATACGCGGTGACGAGCATTACGACCTTGGACAGCAAGCCAAGTTGTACCTTGCGCCTACTGAGGGTTCGGCTCGGATCTCTTTGCGTGAAGAGGCGTTCATGGCGCGACTGGTGCAGAAAACTCCCGTGTTAGGCTCGGTAATCAGAGCATCGGAACGGGCTTATGTCGGATTCCTGAACAATCTACGGCAAGGTGTGTTCTCGGAGTACGCGAAGGCGTTCGGTGACAGCATCACGCTACAGGACTATCAGGAGATTGCCAAGTTCATCAACGCGGCAACCGGGCGCGGGAATCTCGGGGCGCTGGAAGCCTCTGCGCCGATACTGTCACAGATAGGGTATTCTCCGAGGTTCTTCATGTCGCGGATTCAAGCGCCGTTGTCGCTCATCAGTGATAGCAAAGTAGCCCGAAAGGTTGCGGCTAAAAATCTGGTAGCGTATACCGGGGCAAGCATAGCGATGATGGCGATAGCAAAAGCATCAGGGGCAAAAGTCGAAACCGACCCGCGTTCATCGGACTTCGGCAAGATTCGGGTTGGCAAGACCCGCTTTGATATCGGGGCTGGCAATCTGCCTATCATCAGGTACACGGCACAGCTAATCACCGGGGAACGGAAAGACACTCGCACCGGCAAAATCAAAGAGGCAAACCGGGCTGATACGCTGGGTAGGTTCGTTAGGTCGAAAGCGTCTCCGCAGGTTGGGCTTGCTTGGAGTGCGCTTAAAGGCAAGGACTTCGCCGGGGAAGACGTTGACATGTCCGAAGAGAGCTTGAAGAGACAGGCGTTCAACCAGTTCTTGCCTATGTCGATTCAAGATATCTATGACGCCGTGAAGTATTCCGGGTGGGGTGTCGGCGCGGCTGCTGCTCCACTGGCGCTGTCGGGTATCGGGGTGCAGTCCTACGACAATAAGCCGAAGGGCAAGCGCGTTAGCCCTGCGAACCTGGGGCGCTCCTTGCAACGGAAGCTCACGCCGAAGATGCCAAAGATCAACATGTAATCGAATATCGCGCGCTGCTCCGACGCGCATACACAGAATATCGGGCTCCTCCAACAGCCCGCCGGGAAGTCATGCACCCTGGCGGGCATTTTCATGAAAGGTTTGGCTATGGGTGTATATGATTCCGCGAAAAGCCTTTACAACCATTTAGGCCAGCGGTGGACAAACAACGAGACCAACGAGCCATGCACACCGGGCGCGGTGCTGGTCTCATACCGTAACGACTCCTGGCAGGGTGGCGTATTCGGCACTGTGCGAGGGGCGCTTGATTATCTGTTTAGTAATGCCTTCTCAAACGTTATGACCACGCTCGGAGATATCATTTACGGCGGTGCAAGTGGCGCTCAAACAAGACTGCCGGGCGATACATCGAACACGCGCAAGTTCCTGCGTGGACAGGCTTCGGGAGGGGTCGCGCAAGCTCCTGCGTGGGACACTCTAACCACTGCCGACTTGCCGAGTAATACCTCAATCCGCTCAATTAGTTACGTGATTGATGGCGGTGGCAGTGCAATCACTACAGGTTCAAAGGGATTCTTGCGGATACCCTTTGCCGGGACTATCACCGGATGGACGATATTAGCCGATCAATCAGGTTCGATAGTGGTGGATATCCAGAGCAGCACTTATGCAGGATTTCCAACCAACGCAACGATATGCGGCACTCATAAGCCTACGCTTAGTTCGGTGCAGAAGAACGAGGATACCGCTCCGGGTACGGGCGGTACACCTATGACGGTTGCCGTTACCGCTGGCGACATACTGGAGTATATCGTCGATTCCGTGGCTACGGTTACGCGGGTGCTGGTGTCGATAGATATGGTGGTGAGCTAATGGCATGGTCTGCGAGAACGTCTACAACAGCGGCGAAAGCTGGCGGTGCGCCAAGCCTTAAGATAACTAAGCCCACAGGAACAGCAGATGGCGATTTGATGGTATTGGCGCTTACCCTGTCTGCTGCTAATACGCCTACTATGCCTGCTGGTTGGACATTGTTAGAAACCGTGGCTGCTAATGGCGTGTACCTGAAAGTATACTACAAGGTTGCTGCCAGCGAAGCGGCTGACTATACCATATCAGGGTTGCCGTTTGCGAGCACTGGCGGCGCTGGCTTGATATCTCTCTACGGCGAAACCCTGACGGCTACACCGTTTGACAAAGACGGTGTGCAGAGCAATTCATTTGCCGCTAGTCCTGCAACAGTATCGACGCCATCTCTGGCTAGTGTCTCTGCCGGGAATGCGGTAATCACGGTGTTTGCGTCATCGTCCTTATTGTCGAGCGTCTCCCAATCGCCTCCATCCGGGGAGACCGAGCTAGTTGATGTTATATTCGCGGCAAGGCACTTGGCTATCAATTACGAGACACAGGCGGCCAGTGGAGCGACAGGCGCAAAATCAGCGACTTTGACGGCTGTAGGCGGAGTTAGCACTACCTACGACTATGGATACATAGCGTCTTTCAATGCTGTGGCTGCGGCTGCTGTCTCGCGGTCACAAGGCTATATTTTCTAGGAGGTATTCTATGTTAGAGAAATCGGTTGAAACCGTGTATGGGGATAGTGCGATTTATTGGAGTATAACCACGATCAACGTCGACGTTCCGACTATGACGGCGGTGGTCATCCTGGGCGGGTGGACGAGTCAAGTGTATTTCGCCGAAGGTAGGCCGCCGATCACGTTCCAAGAGTTTCGATTCACGCCGGACAACCTGCCGGGCGCAAATGAGCTATGGGGGCTGGCACTTGGGGTGCTCGAACAGGGGATACAGGCCGATATCGCATGGAATCCCCCGCCTGTCGAGGAAGTTGTTCCTGTTGAGCCAATCATCGAAACTGTTATCGAGCCTCCCGTGGAGACTACCGAAACCGTGGAGTAACATCAGTGCAATCGCCACACGGCGTTTACATACCAAAAATCTACACACATGAGGTTACGATCATGACGGACAGCGATCAGAGATTAGCAAGGATTGAGGGCAAGATCGACACACTGGTGGAACACAGCACAGTCACACGCGCAACACAGGCGGCGCACAATGAGCGGATCAAGATGCTGGAAACCGCTGCTCGTTGGGTAGCTGGGATTCTGGCGTCAATGCTGGCGGGGTTGGGGCTGCATTTCACAATAGGGAAATCATAGGAGGTTAGACACATGAACAAATCAACGGCATATAGGATGGCTGCAACAGCGGCTAAAACCTTCTTCTCTGCGGTGATACCATTGCTGATTATCGCCTTGGAGTCGGGGCAGGATATCACGGCAAAAGTGGTGTGGCTACCCGCCGCCATAGCAGGGGTTAAGGCGCTCTGGAAGTGGTACGAATTGACTGGTATTAGCAAAGATGGGGAGGCTGTAAATGAAGATCAAACCGTTTAAAAAGAATGTGCTGGGTATCAAAGTGACAATCGGCTCTCGCAGGATTCGCGAAGCTGTCACCAATCTAGTAGACCAGATCAACACCGACAAGCTGACCAAGTACCTGTGCAGCGAGGGCGTACCCGACGAGTACGCGCAGAAGGCGGCGCTGGGCGTCAAGGCGTGGCTGGTCAAGGAAATCACGGAGGAATAGCATGAAACCCAAGGCTATCGTAGTCCACACATCAGCGTCAACGTGGGGCGATGCGGCGGCAATCCGAAGCTGGCACACGGCGAAAGGCTGGGTAGACATCGGCTATCATGCGGTGATCCTGAACGGCCACCGAACATCGAAAGCGGCATATCTCGCGGTGCTGGATGGCAAGATCGAACCGGGCAGGGCAGAGAACCGGGTAGGCTCACACTGCAAGAGTGACGGGATGAACTACAAGGCACTCGGAGTATGTTTGGTCGGTATGCCGGGGCAGGGTGGATATCCGACAAGGCGTCAACTTGATGCACTGGTGCATTACTGCGTTGTGAAATGCAGACAGTACAACATACCCGCATCGGCAATCACACAGCACAGCGACCATGAACCGGGTAAGCCGCTTTGTGCTTCGCTGAACATGCACGAGATCCGTTTGAAAGTGATGGCAAAACTCAAGGGTTAAAGGTCTCGAAAAAGTTGCTAGACCGTCCGCATGTGGAGTTGCCGGGGTGGAAACGGTTCGTGTAATGGTCTCGAATCCGCCACCTTTAGAATCCACTCAACTTAAGTTGTGCCAACCTTACAATACTTTCCTGCTGTGTACGGTTGGCACAACGTATTTTACCGCGTCCCAGGTGCATATTTACGGAGTGGGCCTTCCACTCTCACTGTACCTAGTCCTATCGTGGTGGACATTTCCAGCCACAAGGGGCGTTCGCCGGTGTTCACGATCAGCCTCGCTCCGAGTATCAGCAGCAATTGCCTCTTAGCCTCTACGGGTGCATCCATCCACACCTCTCCAGCGTCACGAATCAACACCTGTGCTTGTTCTGCGGTGATATGTTGCGGCTGCATCTCGGGCTTATTCACCGGGACAATCTGCGCGTCGATCTCTCCAATCCTCCGTATCAATTCCCCATCGTCAATCAATCCCAACTCATGTTGCCTTAGTACCGCTGTGCGCCTTGCCTCTAATCGCTCATGCGTGGAATACTGCGCGGGCTTCGATTCCAGTGGCTCAATGTCCACCATGTCGGATGCCAGCGTATCGGGCGCGTTCTCGATCAGCTTCACTAACGCCTCTTTCACCAGCCAGTCAAGCCACTTCTCCGAGACGCGTTTTGCGTCACACACCCCAAGCTTACGCGACTTGCAGCGCCAGCCACGGCAGGGATCGGCTTCCTGTGGCCGCGAGTCGTTGGAGTTCAGCATATCTCCGCATCGGCTACAAAAGAGCAGACCGGAATAGGTTCGGGTAGTGCCGTGTTGCCTCGGCTTAAACTCGCGCTTGCGAACAAGGAGTGAGTCGGCTTGTTGCAGGAGTTCATCCGGTAGAATCTTCTCGATGATACCGGACCCGTCAAAGGTTTCTTCTCTCATCGACAGCATCTGCCTATAGGCGCGAGAGCGGAGCATGTGAAACAGCGTCCGCGGGTGCCATAGTGAGTTCTTCGACGTGGGTATGCCCTGCGCGTTCAGCGTCCGGGCGGCAAGTGAGACATTTCCGTTACACTCCACGAATATTCGAAAGATCGTCACCACATCGGCGGCGCGTTCGTTTGCCGTGACCATACCCGTCTCGGTGCTGTAGGTGAGGCCAAGAGGCGCCATGCCTCCCGGCCATTTGCCTTGCATGGCGTTGGCCTTGTTGTGCTCACGGATACGCATCCCCAGTTGCTTCGATTCAAACTCTCGCAGTTCTCGGAGTACGCCGTGGAGCAGGTTGCCGTGTGGGGTGCTTCGGTCGTAACCGTCTCTCACGCTGATAACGTTGCATCGGTGTTTGTCGAGCAGTGCCAGTGTGACTACCTCGTTGAATGAGCCTCGGAAAGCGCGGTCGAACGACAGCACAAGGATGGCGTCGAAGTCCCTCCGAGTCGCAATAACATCAGCGAGTAGCCTAGACCCGGAAGGTCGGCGCTCAAATGGGATCTTCGATGCTGATACGTCCTCGTCCACATACTCGCGGATTATGGTTAGGCCGTGGGCGGCGGCATACTCGCGGCAGAGTGTGGCCTGGGTGATGGTGGAATCTTCTTGTAAGTCGGTGCTTGCTCTCAGATATAAAACGCAACGTGTCATTGGTATGGTTCAGCTTTCGTTTTGGTTGTAGCTCAATCGCGCCACACACGGCGAGAAACAGCCTCTACCCCCATCGGATGGCCACTGTGACAGGGGTAGAGGCGTAGAATCGCGAACATGGGCGCTTTAGTCACGGATTTAGACAATGTTAACATCGGTTGGCAATTCTGCAACTGTGTGTTTCGCCGAGATAATCAATGCGCCCACAACAACAATCGGCATGACGATGGCCTCAAAGTCATTGATTCGCCCGGCGATACCAAGTATCCATACCAACCAAGTCGCCTGATAGGCGCATTCGTTTGCACGATTCCACGCTAGCCAAAATATACAAATATACAACGCTATTCGCGAAAGTTGAAGCAACCAAGCAAACTCTATGGCGGCGTCTTTTAAAACCGCCTTGAGCAATAGAACAATCGCTATATAAGCTGCTACTGCGAGCAGCATTCCAAATACAAATGCGCTTTTCTCCATATCTATCATTATGCTTCGCATCGGAGAAGAAACGTCATATGATGATGAACGAGGGAAATTGTCAGGTAATCGAATCCGTATGAAAGGGTACATTAGAATGCTGCCAACTTTCTCGGATATGCCTAATGTTGCCAGAGCCAGGCCAATAATGCAGATCAATAGGCCGTACTGCCAGTTTAGCACCAGGATAGCTAATTTCAATAGATTATCTGTGACGTAGAATAGTAACCAAACCCATGCTGGGACTGGCAATATTTCTTTTGGCAAGACACCAGTGTTCTTGTGTTGGTCAATTCTCTTGATATATGTATCTGCCGAAGTGGTGAAAAGAAAAGCAATCGTGAGCCATCCCAACAACGGTGATTGGAATGCTGCAAGTAAGCGATGTTCCACGCCTTTACTCCTTTAGGTGCTGAACTTCTCATATAGGATCTGATATAGGGTTTACTATTGGGTCTGGCACAATATTTCTGAGATCTTCTAGCGGGTCGGGCATTATGTTCCCCAATATGCTGTAGCACTTACTACACCGCCTGTAATGCTTGCGGATTGCAGCAGCTCTGCGAATCGGTATCTTGCTGTGCCTTAGAGAACTGCACGAACCACGATGATAACATTCCCCGGTTCGTGTGATGTATACAATTGGCGTTTTGGTGTCAGCTTTGGCCCGACCATAAAGGACGTATGTAAAGCTGATGATGAGTAGGAGTATTGCAACTGCAAGTAGTGCGTGAGTCGAACGTCTGTGTTGCATAGTGCATGTTCTCCTTGGTTGCGTATACGACGAGCCTACGGCCCGGTATTGCCTATAGAAGATCTTCGGGCAGTAAGCGCACGTGTTTGAAATCTTCGTACATTCTGACGATCGAGAGCTTGGCCTCAATGGGGAGTTTTTTCATTACTGAGCTGCCAAACTTAACGGATTTGTCTGAACGAACATATTCAAAAGCAAGTTCGATCTTGCCCGTGCGTGTCTGCGCCTTGTTGATGGCACGCAGGACGGTTGGGGGAATCGCCGTATAAGTGGCTTTGGGTTCGGCGACCTTGTCTGCTAACTGCGCGATCTGGTCTTGAAGTTTCTCCATTTGGTCTTGAACTGTGAAATCTCTATGGAGGACGGCCTCTTCACGCAGGAAGTACTCTACGGGGTGCCGCGTGATAATGGCATAATCTTCCAGATCGTCAATGCCGGGCGTGCGTGTGCCGTTCCACCAGCGACGTACCAACGCGCCGGTTTTGTGTAATCGTTTCCCTATTTGTTCAGAAGAGAGTTCGGCGGCCTCTGCGGCCTCCCTCATCCTCTTCGCTCTCCATTCAATTTCTGGCATATCCACTTCCCCGTATAGATTATAACAGGCCATTACAAGCACCTCAAACAATTTTAAAGCATTTTTGAAAAAAGACTTGACAAAGCTGTGACTCTAAGGTACACTACCTGTGACGCTAACGAAAAGCGTTTATTATTTTGGTTTCGGGTGTGACTCTAAGGTACACTGCCCGTGACCAAGGAAAGGCAATGCACATGAGTATAAGCAAGGAAGACCTGGCTTTCATTCAAGAAGTTGATAAGCAACTCCAAGAAACCGGATCGCTTTCAAGAGTTGTGATGCACAAAGAGAACGGCGAAATCATGCCGTACGAGACCCTTTATAGCCGATTAGTGACTGCCGGTTACGAAATCGAGACAAGCAGGCGCCTAGTACCCAAGAAACCTGCACCCGATCTTGATTCGGCGGCCTAACCCAGTATACCGCACAGGGACGCTGTTTCATGAATCTAAATCACCCAAATGGTTAGTTACTCCAGTTTAGCGCCACTCGCGGAAAAAGTGCGGTTTTTCCTTCGTGGACTTTTGAAGAAACACCAAGATAAGGAGTCAGACAATGGCAAAGAATCCGAACTCACCACTTGAAGCAATAAAGGCGAAGTGCCGAGACTGCGTTTGCTTCCAAATTGCAGAGGTTGCGAAATGCACAATCGACACATGCCCGCTTCATTCATTTAGATACGGCAGACGGCCAACTACTCAGCGCAAGCGGGATGCCGAGAAGTTAACCAAGGTCACAGTCTAAGTATAACACAGCAGAGGCCATTTAAACCCGGTAACTATACGAGTTTAACGAGGGAAAATGATGAACAGCCAAACACAGCCATTTAAAGCAAGCGCCGAACCAGTGACCGCAGAGCAGACCAGGCAGAAGGTCAAGCTGCTGGCGCGGTGGCTGGTCGAGACGGCTACCAAGCAGGGGCGAATCACGAAGCCGACTTAGATCGGCGCGACATGAGGACGCACTAGCACCAACTAGGGGGCGCTGTGGCAGTTGCAGAGGTCGAGAGGCCAGTAGTTGAGGTCACGGACGAATGGTATTGCAAGCAGGACTATTTGGAGTTAGCAGAAGGGCTTCGGAAACGGGGCGCGGTCAAGTGGGATGACCCGGTAGCTATGATTAACCGAGTGATGAAATCGACGGAGGTATCCACAAAATGACACCAGCGGCAATACACGAGATTGGGATGATTGTCTACGACCTTTGTTGGTTGGCGATCATAGTGTTCGGAATCTGGAGGTTCACAAAATGACCTACGCAATCGCAATCATAGCCGTGGCAGGGGCGTTCGTCTGGACGCTGTGCCGGGCTGGGAGGGACGAGGGATGAACAGCAATCGACTGACGGATGAGCAGGCGCAAAAAGTGAGGGCACTTAACAACAAAACTGAACTCGCAAGCACAATGACCAAGCGAGAGGCATTCGCGGCGCAGATCATGGCGGGATTGGCGAGTAATCCTCATGTCGCTTGGGACACCACATACCTAACTGCTTACTCGGTGCAGTTTGCCGATGCACTGCTCCTAGAACTGGAGGCAGAGGGATGAGGATTACAACCGAGGACATAAGCCACGAGAAGGCCGTGGAGTTGCTAGATAGGATTCAGCGCTCCGGGTTATGCCCAAGTACGTTGGGTTTGCCTGAACCCAGTTGCCGTGACAGTGTGTGCCGCGAGTGTCTAGCATTGGCATTCAAAGAGTTCGGAGAGGAGGCCACCAAATGATTAGCGACAAGACAGCGGCGGAGTTGTTCCGCAAGGTTGCGAAGAACGGCGGGGCGAGTTGCCCTTGGAGGATAGGCTTGGTAGGACTAGCAACTGGTGACTGCCACGCCACCAAATGCCGCAATTGTTGGAACGAGGCGGCAGAGAAGTACCAAGCAGAACTGGAGTCCAAACCATGAACATGAGACAGTTTCTTGACCGCCACTATCAACTCTGGTGCGAGGCCATAGACGACGACTCGCGGCCATACGGCGCGGTGCTGTGCGGTGTGCTGTTTGCCGCGGCGGTGGTTGTGTGGATGGCGGTGGCGAGGTGACAGGACTTTGTGCACAACTGCTTTGGAATAGCATGTGTTGGCATACCCTAGGGGTGGACTGCGAAGGAGAAGTGGCTCAGCAGTTAACCTCCCTAGGAGGCGCGGCGATAGCGCGGGATGTGCCCACATACATTTCAGGCACACGGCAACGCGGAGAGGTAGCGGCGTTCCTCAGGCAATGGGCGGACGATTTGGAGGCCGACAAATGACCAACACACTCACATCCGAGCCACTCACGACCTGCGCGAAGTGCGGTCTAGCACTCGAAATGCGCTCCGGTTATGTCGGCGACAGGGGCTATGTTCGATACATGGTCTGCCCGGCGCACTGGCAGGAGGACGAGGCAGAGGGGCACACGGTTCGGGAGGCAGTGCCGGGAGATTACGAGAAGGGAGAAGCGGCGTGAACATTGATCTTGAAAAACTACAGATGCGACCTGTTAAAGATTCATGGGTAGCAGACAGAGCCACATATTTAGGCGGTACTGACATAGCGGCTATTTTGGGGCTTCACCCATACAAGACGCCACGAATCGTTTACATGGAGAAGAAGGGCTTGAAAGCTGGCCCTGAACTGAATCAGGCCATGCTCCACGGTAGCAACCTGGAATTGTACGTGATGCAGTTGTACCGACTGCACACCGGAAAGACGCTGCACAAAAGCAAGTTGTATCGAGACAAGAACATTCCCTTCTTCGCGGCAAATCCAGACTACGAGATTCGTGGAGAACCGGGGTTGTTGGAGTGCAAAACCACTAATCAATTCATGGCCGAAGAGTGGGGTGATGAAGAGGACGCCGTTCCGAATCAATACAACGTTCAGACTCAATGGCAGATGGCTATTACAGGTCGAATGTTCGTTGATCTTGCGGTGTTGATCGGCGGTCAGCAGTTCCGAGTCTACCACATCGAGCGAGACGAAGAACTGATCGAGACTCTGAAGTTCAGGGCTTACGACTGGTGGACTACCTACATGGAGTCAGATTGCCCTCCACCGCTTACGGGCAATGAGCCGGATTGCAGGATGGTTAAGGAGCAGTTTCCCGACTCTTGCAGCGAAGTACGTTATGCCACTCCCGAAGTTGAAGAACTGTGCAACCAATTGAACAAGATAACGGCCATGTGCAAGACCACGGACACCGAGAAGAAGCGATTGCAGAATCTTATCAAGGTTGAAATGGAGAACTGCGGAGAACTGCACTTCGCTGGCGGGAAGATCATTTGGAGAACAGACAAAAACAACGTTAGGGCATTTAAGCCCACATTCAAGGAGGAAAAGACATGTCAAGCAATCAGCCAGCAGCAAACTCAAATGGTAGTTTAGTTATCCGACAAGCAGGGATGGGAGAGTTCGGAAAGTTCATCCAGAAGCAGCAGAAATCCATAGAGGCGATAGCAGCCTCTAGCGTCAAGCCGGAGAGGTTCGCCAAGATCGTGTTTTCTTGCGTGTCGCGCACACCGGGATTGCAAAACTGCACGATGCTATCAGTTGTCAGGGCGGCACTGCAAGCCGCTGAACTTGGACTAGAGCCGGGTAGCGCACTCGGAGAGGCATATCTAGTGCCTTATGGCAATCAGTGCCAGATGATACCGGGATACAGGGGGCTGGTGAGCCTAGCATATAGGAGCGGCCATATCCTGAGTATTTCGGCGCGGGAAGTCTATGAAGATGATGAGTTCTTCGAGCTGGAATTCGGTCTTGAACCGAAGTTGAAGCACATCCCCGGCGCTAATGATCCCGATGTCGCAAAACTTACTCATGCCTATTGCGTCATTCGCCTAAAAGACGGCGGTCTTCTCTATGACGTTATGACTCGCAAAGAAATTGACCGCATAAGAGCTAGAAGCAAATCCGGCAACAACGGACCTTGGGTTACAGACTACGCGGAGATGGCAAAGAAAACCGTTACCCGGAGGACGTTGAAGTATGCGCCGATGAGCGTTGAAATGTCTAAGGCTTTGGCGGCAGATACGGCAGCAGATACCGGAGACGCTTCGATGCTGGAGTTTGACGGAACGCTGATTGATGGGGAAACGGGCGAAGTCATTCAGGATGCCAAGGAACAGCCTTCGCGCAAGAACGGCACTGATGCCATCAAGGATAAGCTAGGTGTCACCAAATCGGCGGCGGCTGAAGAACCTGTAATCAGCAGAGAGACATACCTAAGCACTATCGGCGCAATGTTCGAGCAGTTGGGTTGGAGTAAGGCCAAGCAGTTGGCAACCATCCACGACAAATACGGCAAGGCTATTGCCGATCTGACAGACGCGGAGTTGAAAGAGTTGCACGAGTCATTAGAAAAGGAGATTGACGGCTGATGGAACTCTTTCTTGACACTGAAACGAGTGGGCTTCCTTTATGGAGGGAGCCCTACAATCACCCAGGACAGCCTTGGGTAGTGCAGTTGGCGGCTATTCTGTCGGATTCTGAGCGGGTGTATGGTTCGCTTAATGTGTTGATAGCGCCATTAGGCCGAAGGATTGAGCCGGGCACAGTGGAGATACACGGGATCACCGAGGAAATGGCTAGAGATTTTGGGATACCCGAACAAGTAGCCTGCAGGACTCTTTATCAACTAATGCGCTCGGCTGATGTTGCGGTATGCCACAATACCGAGTTCGATATTGCCAGAGTCGCATGCATGTTCGATAGAAATGACGGCGACAATCGCAACGTAGCTGCATTAATGCTTTCTAAACCCTCATATTGCACCATGAAATCAAGTATGAACCTATTGCAATTACCGGGGCAGCGCAAGTGGTGCAAAGATTGCCGAATCGAACACGAGCCGGGCCCGAAATGTCCGCAATGCGGGACGGTCTACGAATACAAATGGCCGAAGCTGACGGAGCTTTACAGCTTTCTGTTTGGCAAAGAGCTTGTTGACGCGCATGATGCTTGGGGTGACGTGGTGGCAACAAGAGAGTGCTATTACGAGATGAAACGGAGGGAGGACGAGCCATGCGACTGACCACCGAGACTATCAGCCATGAGGACGCAATTGCGTTATGCGAGTTGCTGGCGAGAGAACACATCGTGCCATGCGAATATATTGCTGATCTGCCACCAGCAGTTGAATGTATGTTTGACACTTCATGCGGCAAGTGCCGAGCCGAACACCTGCCGGAAATCCTGGCAGAGTACAAGCGGCGAAAGGAGAGCGAATCATGCTCACAGTAGACACGATCAGCCATGAGGGTGCGGTCAAGGTGCTGAACAAAATAGCCGACCACGGAACATGCCCTGACAGCAACGGACTGCCACGGCGCAAATGTGAAAATCATGATGATTGCAGAGAGTGCAATAAAGCCGCTTTCATCGAATACGCGAAGGAGGACTAATCAAAATGACACAACCGAACATGGACGAGCTACGCGCAGAGAAGGTGCGCTCCGACCACGAGGATGGCGAACGGGCAGAGGCGCGAAGGGTGGAGGCCGAGAGCGAATTGGTTGTTGAGTTATCCGCAATCGCCCGCAAGTGTCAAATGCACGATATCCCGTTTCTGGCGATATTCGTGCAGCATGGCGATGTAGGCGTATGCCGTGTGTCTGTGTTCCCTGATGGGACTCCTAGCGGCATGTATTACGCTTCTAGAGTGGCAGGGCAAAGAGACAACCCCATATTACTGGCAATAAACCAAGAACTGGAAGAGGTCGAGAGACAGCAAAGCGACGAGTAACCAGTCGCGTACCGGGAGCAAGGCGGTCTTTTTTTGACCGCAGACCTAGCAATTTTAACAGGCGCAACGACATGAGGGGTAACAGTGGACAAGAGCGAGGTGTTCATAAAAATCATGATTGAGTTTAGGGACCACATCAAAGACCTGAAAGGGCCGCAGGTCTCCGTGTTGCTGGTTATCGCACTGCACAGCAACGGCAAAGACTCATGGCCGTCACTGTCCACAATCTGCGACAAGACAGGGTACAGTCGGCCAGCAGTTTGCGAGGCATTGAGAGACTTGGAAAAAGGAGGATGGATTAAGGTTAAGAGGACTAACAGAAAGGTTAATCACTACGCACTTTCTACCAATTTGATCGGTATGGGAGACATATCAAAAGCGGGTCAAACTAGTAAACCTAGTTTACCAGACCTAGTTAACTCAGTTAACCACCCTAGTCAACGTAGTTTACTAGCGCTAGTTAACGAGGTTAACTCTAAGAAGAAACCAATTGAAGAAGAAACCAATGAAGAAGATACCCCTTATATTCCCCAAGGGGAAAAGAGTGAAATATACTCTCCAGACTTCAACGCGTTCTGGTCAGTATATCCAAGACCGTGTTACCGCAAACGTGCCTGGAAATGCTGGTGTACTCTCATCAATCGAAAGGTTGACCCTCAGAGGCTAATCAAGGCAGCGGGGAACTACGCGAGGCAATGCGCCGACAAAGGCACGACTGAGGGGTATATCAGCCACCCGGCTACGTTCCTCGGGCCAAGCGATCTATGGACAGAACACGAAACCTACACGAAAGAGGTGAGCAAGGATGCAGGAAACAGCACTAAGGGTTTTAGAGGGCGCAAGGAGACAGCCTCAGAGCAAGGATACAGCAGGGCTATTGACAAGCTATTCGCCCAGGGCGCACAGTGACCCGTCAATCTGGGACGAGGTCGAGGAGACGCCAAGCGCCTATCACTGTAGCGATTGCGGAGTTATCCTCCCTTACAGAACGCGAGCTATGGGTACTAGATTCATGCACAGCCGCGAGGAGTGCGCTTGTGAGGTAAGAACGCGGGAATTGCGTGACGAGGCACGTAGAATGGATTTGGCGCGGCGTGTGTATATCAGCGAATCAGGCATCAAAGGCGAGCTTGCCGGGTATCGGTTGGCGCAGATCCAGAACAAGCCGAAAGAGGGACTCGTTCCGGCAGGGTTTCGCGGCAAAGTGGTTGCAGTCGGCGAACTCAAGGCGATTGCTCAGAGGTACATTGACGGATTCCCGGACGATATGCCAAGAGTGTTGTTGCTGTCCGGTAGCGTAGGGTGCGGCAAGACTCACGTAGCTTGCTCAATCGCCAATGCGCTGCTCGACATGCCGTATCAGGTCCGGTATGTGAACATGGTTAAGCTGTGGGCTATGCTCCCGCAGACTTGGAGTAGAGGCAAGGACGAATCGAAACCGAGCGACCCGATACCGGGACTCCTGGACGCAACGCTGTTAATCATGGACGAGTTGGAAAAGCTCACGAAAGATTGGCAGACAGCAGAGCTTTACCGAATCATCAACGGACGATACGAGAGCGGAAAACCGTACATCGTGACTACGAACATATGCAGCATGGAAGATATGAGGGCGGCAATCGGAGACAAGATCATGGACAGGTTGCTGCATCGGGCAGAGTGGTACTTCGTGGACGCCACGAGCCACCGATTAGCGGAGTTCGCGGGAGGGGCGAGATGAACAAGAAGCACGAGGACCGTACCGAGTTACTAGCGGAGTTATGTAGTGTGCTGATAACGGCGGGGAGATTCACCACGGAGCAAGGTACGTCTATGGGTGTCAAGAGGGCTATGTTGAATCTTAGGGACTTACGGCGCGAGGGGTTAGTTTCAAGGGATTTATGGTTGAAGTTCTACAAGGTTTTTGGATATCGGTTAGACCCTGAGGACATAAGCGACGACAGCATGGACGAGGTGGAGATATGAGGCAAATCACACTGACCGGGGAAGACGTCCGCAAGGCGACCAAGCCGAAGCCGAGGTTCGTGATACCCGATGAGCCTGTGAGGTACGAGGTGCACGGCGATACGCTGTACATCATCATACCGGCATTGCCGCCGAGCAAGAACCAATACATCCGCAAGCACTGGCGGACTCAGCAGAGGTTGTGGTTCAAGCCGTGGGAAGAGATGATGCGGAACACGGTTGGGAACAGCATCAAGTTCAAGGGCGTTGTGGCAGTCGAAATAGAGCTACATTTCCCGAACAAGATGCAGAGAGATGTGTTGAATCTCGTGGGATTCCCTCCACTGATGGACTGTCTGAAAGACGCGGGCATCATTGAGGACGACAACAGCCGCATGTGCAAGATCGCGATTGCCGAGCCAGTGATTGACTGCACGCGGCGAACGCTGCTGACGATACGAAGCGCGAAATAGTGGAGGCATGGACATGGAGAGTGTACCCTGCAATGCGTGTTGTGGCACTGGCGAGATTGAGGCGGGTTGTTATTGCTTTACGTGTGATGGCACAGGATTTGTGCTGGCCGACCTCAGCGACGAGTACGACGACCTGCTGGACGAGGCGTGACATGGGCATAGGCATCGGCCTCGCAGTCATGGCACTGGCATGGCGGTGGAGCATGGTGGTGGATGGGACTGCCGTGGTGATGTGCGGGAAACCGCAGAGAGGAAGGAAATGAAATGAGCATGACAAGCACGAGGATTCCGTATTTAGCCGCTGTTGAAGCCGTTCGGTGGGACCCGATTACCGGATGTTCCAACGGCCCCGACATATGCGCTGTGTCGGCAGAGTGTTGGGCGCGGAAGATGGAAAAGATTCAATCCTGTATGAACTCGGAATGTGAGGCTGCATTAGGGGATGCGGATTGCATTTGGAGAGAAACCAACGGAGGTGGGGCATGTTGGCCTGACCTGTTTGTTCCGACATTTCACCCCGAGACATTACAAGCTCCGCTCCGCACCCGAAAGTCACGCGTGATAGCGGTCGGCTTCGGTGGCGATATGTGGAGCGATGTGGTTGACCCTGAGTGGCGTCGGCAGGTGTTTGAGGTCGAGGAACGGTGTCCGGGGCATGTGTTCGTCCACCTAACTAAGAATCCTGACAAGATACTTGAGAAGGAGTTGCCTAACCAGGATCATATTTGGATAGGCGCGAGCGTCTGCCGGACAGAAGACGTTGCACGAGTTTGGGCCATTGGTCAGGGTTACACTTATCTGACTCCTAAAGTTCATCGGTGGATTTCGTTTGAACCTCTCATTGGCCCTTTGGATATGGAGTCTGAGCCTTGGCTGGATTCACTGCCGTACATCCAGTTTGTCGTCATCGGCGGCCTCTCAAACGGTGCAGGTCAAGTTGTCCGTCCCGAGGACTGCGGTACTCGTCCAGAGTGGGTACAGCCGATCTTGGATGCAGCGCATGAGACAGGATGCAAGGTGTTCCTGAAGAATCTCCAGCCGATCATCAAACAGTTGATCGACCCGCGAACAGGCAAGGCGTTCACGAATCAAAACGAGTGGCGAGAAGTGCCGGAGGAATGGAAGCTATGACACAAATCAAGGCATTCGAGACCGGCGAGGCGGCGGCAACGTGGATACGCGAGAACTGCCGTCGATGCGTCAACGCTGAGGGTGGTATCGGCTGGGATGGTTGTGAATGGGGCATCAATGTGACGATCAGCACAAACGAGGACGGCCGCATCTCCGAGGAAACCGCCGAGGCGATCGGCTACGATCCATTTGCGGCGTGGGGGTGCAAGATGCGAGTGGAGGAGGAGGGGTGAGCGAGATTAAGACATGCGAAATTGTTAACAAGAAGCGTCAACATGCAGAAGAAGCATATGCGAGAGGCGACAGTTGTTGTGTTTCTTTTAACCCAGAGGCTATAGGCAAGGCTTGCGGAAATCACTGCGCTACAGATTGGAAAACATGCCAAGCGACGATTCGTAGAACGATTGAGGAGAGGTAGCAAAATGACCGAGATGACACCGGAACGATTGCGAGAGATTGAGGCGCGACTAGAGGCAGCAACGTACACCTGGCATGACGCCCACGCACTCCTGGCCGAAGTCCACCGACTGCGAGGGGAGGAGGTTGCGCCCGTGGCCGTGGAGACGGTGCAGACGTGCGGGAATTGCGGACATGGCGAGCCGTACAAAGTGGAGTGTGATGTGGACGAGTGCATATGTTTAGCGAAGGAAGGGTGCATCTACGAGCATAGTCAGTGGACACCAAAGGAAGGGGCGAAATCATGAGCAGGATTGACGAGATACGGGAGAGGATGGAGGGGGCAAAAGCCAAATACATTTATGGCGGCGTACTGTCAACAACGGATTTTCAACGGCAGGAAATTGACCTGCAATACCTCCTGGACGCACTGGAGG
>Ga0209318_1000814_pt1 | contig 25387 bp, 33 predicted proteins | sample RifGroE1_FD_183999 | JGI IMG/M metagenome (GOLD analysis project Ga0209318, IMG submission 183999) | Groundwater microbial communities from Rifle, Colorado, USA - Groundwater E1 (SPAdes) (version 2) | ecosystem: Environmental > Aquatic > Deep subsurface > Groundwater | place: Rifle, Colorado...
TTTGATAAATATCCAATGGAACAACTGCATCCTTATTGCTAAGATATTTATTAGTAATTGGTTTTACTTTTTTAATCTCCTCAAAATATACATCATTCCATATGTAAAGATATTGTTCATTTTTTGTGGTGTTATTAATAATTAAATACTCATTTATAGAAAGATTTAGTGTATTTTCCTCACTTTCTAATAAATTCTTATATTCAGTATTTGTTAACCAAACTTCTCTGATTCCATTGTAATGATCTAATTCCTCTTCCTTAAACTCAAACAAATCACAAGGAATATTAAATGCTTTTGCTTTGAGATATAAATTAAAGTCATCTGTTAAAAATACAAATTCATTATCATCTTTCCAAACTTGGTACGCAAAACCTAATATCCAATTATCATTCTTGTGCGAAAGGAATTTATTTTCAAATGAAAAATCATATTCCGTTATTATATCTACATTAGTAGCATTTTTTAATTTTTTAGTTGCATCTCTTGCTTGGTATCCTACTTCTGGTTTAGATTTTAATCCATCAATTTCTTCAATTGTTACTATACATGTTGCTACTCGAAGATAATTTTCAGGATGAAAGGTTGTTTTCAGTACAACATTCGAATCTACGAATACTTTACTGGGCAATAAAAATCAATCCCTTACTCCTTATTTTGATGTGTTTTACAAGACACGTTCACTGTTATTACTAAACAAATACTTCTGATTATCCTTGATATTCATTAAATCAACATTTTTATTCTCTAATTCTTTTACCATAGCAATCTGCTCTGACACATCTAATTTTAGTACTTCTTTTAATTGTTCAGAAGAAAAGAATATTTTTAGTCTGTCAGTTAATTTTAATCTTGACAGATAATTATATGTTGCATCTGTTGTAAACCTCTGCTTACCTCTACCTTTGCCGAATTTACCTGTTACTTTTAATGAGTCACCATATAAACCTTTTGATTGTCTAATTACATTTTTTTGTATTAAGTATGTCATTTCATTTTTTGAGATTCTTTCCAAGTTGTGCTTTTGATGCTCCTTTTAATTTGGAGTTTGTTATTACTGTTGTTTAAAAATTTACTTTTAGGATATTATCGACCACATATCCTAAAAGTATTGATATACTTGCATTTACTTATATATCATTAGTTAAGGAAAATAAACAACCTATTAAACCCTTACAGGAGTAGGGTTCTAAGATAATTCAGCTTTTCTAGTAGAGTTCCACCAATTAAGTTTTTGTTCTCGTTGTACAGTCTTTGCACATTCTGGGCAATATTTTTTATTATTGTTAGTTTTCTTTATTAACCTATCACAACCTTCATTTTCACATTTAATCACACCATTTTCTCCATTATACCAATCTAAATAATATCCAATATTATCAAAATCAATTATAGAAAACGCAATATCTCCCTCTTGTTTGCAATTTTTAATATAATCCAAAAGAATAGTCCCTTTATGCACTATTGTAACCAATTCCAATTTCTCTAAGGAGTTTATTACTTCATCATTTAAAAGCATTTTTACTGGTATATTTGACATCTTTTTTATATTGCTATATTTTTTAATGCCTCCTTTAAAATATGACATATTATATTCTTCTCCATCATGCCTATATTCAAAAATCATTTTATTTAATCTTAATTGAACTAAAAATGTAAACATAACTTTTTTATACTCTTGATTAATATCAATTGAATTAATATAATCAAGTTCTGCTTTATAAATATCAATATCAGTAATTGAAATTAGTTTTTGTTCTTTTTTCATTCCCGTGTTCAAAGCTCTATTTATTGTTTTGTAAAACTTCTCCTTTCTAAAATTAGGAATATATCTTTTGCAAAATTCATATATCTTAAATTCACGTTCTTTAGGTTTGAAGTCCAACATATCTCTATAATATAAAACTAGTAATCTTAATTCTGTAGCAAAATATTTTGTCAAAAACCCTTTTTCATATATCTTTTCTGCATATGCCAATTCATTGTATTTATATTCCATTAACATCAATCTCCTTTACTGAATAATTGGTTTCTAAGTATTTAATACCCCCATTTTTATTGGGGAAAGGGAATAATACAGTACCAGAACATTTTTCCTTAACATTTTGATATATGTATTTACCATATGCTCCCCACAAAATATCTTTATTAGAACTTGGTTTGTTTACATAAAAATAGTCTAGCAAAACATTTGTAACTAAATAAGAATCACTACACACCATATTAATTTTATTTTCTAAAGTATCGTTATCTACTTTAAATTCCCTAACATCATTTTCACTATAATCATTGTCATTATTTACATCATCTTGATTTAACATATCAAATTTAATTCCAGTCGTATGCTCTTTTAGAACTTCTATAATTTGATCATATTGTTCTTCGGAATATTGATGATTTTCATTTTTATAATAAATTGTCATATCTTCTATATTTATTGCTTTTATTTTAGAATTTATTTCAAAATTAATACCTTCGATGTATTTGCACAATAAATTCATTGGACTATCACTATAAGTCAATGGCATATAATTATAAAAATTATTAATATACTGTTTTTGATCAATAGATAGTCTTTTTAATTCTTTTAGTTTACTAAATGACATTTTAAATTTTTGATGACATGTAATTTCGTTCTCATCACAATATTTTCTGTATCTGCGACTAGTATTTTTGTATAAATATTTAAAGAAATATGGATATTTTCTCAATAAAGTCTTATTATATAACTCTTTTTCCTTAATGATTTCCTCAGAGTCTATAATATTACCATCATCATCTTTCTCTATTTCTTGCTTATGTATCCATAATTTAGGTATCCCCTTAACGTCTCTTCCAATCTTAGCTTTATCAATTTGAGCAGACTGTGCTTTACAGCATTGCTTTAATCTAGACAATATTAATTTATATTCATCACTTTCTGCACCATATTTCTTTTCTATACTTGGTAACAAGGCATATCCATTACTACTTTTATTAGTAATCGACCCAATTATTGAACCAAATGAAAAAGTATCCGCATGATATAAATCCTCATCTTTAAGTAATATTTTCTGAGGTTTAGGAGGAGAATACACCACAGGTAATTCATCTTTATAAACTCCATTAATCATCTCTTGATTTGATGTTGTGGCTAAAATATCATAATCTACATCTGCACCTCCAAAATTTACCACTTCATGACCATGATAATTCAAAATTATACCTAGTTTACAATGTTTATACCATTTTTCTGTTTCTTTATCTTTTCTTAAATCCATAATTACATGTTCACTTCTATAAGTTAATGGCGATCTCATTCCATTTACTTGTTTCACCTTGCGTTCATTCCAATAATTAGAATAAAATTCTCCTTTTTGAAGTAAACCTGTAACCTCTAATCCACAAACATGTTGCATAAAACCGTATGGATCGTAAACTAACACTTGGAAGTTCCCATTTGTAAAGATATCCCCCATACACCCATTCTTAATTCTAATCTTAATTAATTCCTTTATTTTTGTAAGAATAAATTTATCATTTTTTAAGTCATGATTAATAATTAAACTTTTAATCCAATAATTATCACTACTTTTCAAATACTCCTTAATGCTATACTCATTATTATTTACGCCAAGTAAGAATAGTAGCATATAATAAACGTCATTATAAGAAACTCCATATATCCAATCAACAAATTGTTGTGCTAATTTCTCAATGTTATCTTGATTTAAGTTTAAGGTCTGTATAAATTGATAATTTAACTTGAGTATATCTTTTGCGTGTTTTGGAGTATATTGAGATATTCCCCAAAACAATTTATTTTTATGATAATTATCAATATATGTATTAACGCTAGGATAACTATCCCACAACTTAAATTGCGATTCAGTTATAATAACCTCATAATCTCTCAAATCTGCTTTTATATAATTGTCATCATTATCCTTATATATAGTATCAACTACATAATTACCATTATTAATTTCTAAGCAAAAATTTTTTATATCGAATACACAGAGCATCCCTTTTAAAAAATTTTGTCTCACACACCACTGAGACGGAATCCAATCTAATCCTAACTCCTTAGACCATATCTCTGCTTGTTTAGGACTAATCAGACCCATCCCATCTGTTCTGTTCATTTCCATATCAATTTCACGAATTTCTATCTCATCATCAATATTCCAATCTTTTTCTATTACGTAATTAGTTTTAAATTTATCCGTATTAATAAAGTCCTTGACAACAATAAATTTCGGTTCACTAACTAAATATGTGGAAGACCCAGATAATCCAAAATAAGCATTGAACTTACTAGGCGCATTCTTTTTATCTAAATCTCTGCCATTATTTAATCTATCTTTTAATTCGTCTAATATGTCTGTGCAACAAAACACAACAGTAGAAACTCTTGCTTGACCAGCAGAACAACTAACCCTTCTATATAATTTACCATTAATAGTTAACCCATCTTTGTATAATTTTTTATAGTGCGAAGGATGTTCTATAACTATTGTAATATAATCTGGAATAAACATAGTTCTGTTTATTTTATTTTGTATCTGGAAGATTCTGTCCGAATTTTCCTTTGAGTTTTTTCTATTACTTCTTTTCTTTCTGACATTCCTTTCTTTGAATAATCTTTCTAGTTTTTCATGCTTAACTATTCTTTTTCTAATATCTCGTATACTTCTCAATATTTGATTATCTGCTAAAGCAATCACCTCCTTTACCTCTTTGGCTTTATCAAATGAAATATCAATATTATAATTATACGCTTTTAACCTAGAAGATTTGAATTTATATGTATAAAATTGCCTATTAATCAATGATAAAACCTCCTTATTTAATATTATTTATTCCAGTTATCCCTACACGCCCTAATATATCTATAAAGTCTTTTATTAACCATCCTCTAGTTTTACCAAGCTCATCTTTTGTAAATTCTTTGTTAAATTGTATACTTAATGTATCAGAATAACACTTATTTGACACATATACAATTGGATACAATAGTTGATTTATTTTTTTATTTATATTTAAATCAAATATTTCTATATTTTCTCCTTTCTTATATATTTTTGTAAAATACTCTGTATTAATAAAATCTTTTCTAATATTACTTATATCTTCTTCAAGCTTATCCACCAAAGCATTCAATTCAGAATTTATATTTACGAAATTATATCGTGGTAAAAATTTATAATTATTATTTACAGGATAATATGACATATCTACATTGCCCTGTTTAATGAATTTATCAAATTTAAAGTTAATAGTTTCATTAGAATAACTATACATTTCGTTAAATTCATAAGAATTTTTTGTTTCACAAATATAAAATGAATTTGAATTAAAATATGTTGAAAATTTAATAAATAATGGTACTTTATTCACTTTATCTATTAAATTAGAAAATATATTTGGATTGTCTTTTTTAAAATCATATAAACAATTATATGATTTGGTTAGAACAAAATATTTATTCCTATAATCTTCAAAATATATTGCATCAATATAATCAGTATTCTCTTTATAATTCAATTTGTAATCGATTATCTTATCGTTCTTTTGGAATACTTCTAAAATTTTTAGTAACAAATTATGAGTTGATAATAATTCTTTGACTGCTGTATCTATTCTAATTTTTAGCATATTGCTCAGTATTTCATCTTTAAAGTTATAATTATAAGTTTGATTAATCACGGGTACCTCTGAATCATAACCATTATTAGGAATATAAAACTTAATTGTAACTCCATTAAAAATTCTATCATAGATAAGTCTAGGTATTTCTGTTTCATAGCGGATCAGATACCCGTTGTACTTTAAATTCAACAGTTTAAGTCTTTTATCAATCTTATCTTTAATAAATGTTACATAATTACCTAAAATACTATTGCCGCATCTTGCTCTAGATAAAATAGCGATAGCCACTTTTCTACCTTCTTCAGACGATATTGATCTAATAAAATTTCCTATCTCACTATAATCTTTATTCTCGTATTTTATCTTCCTTATCTCTTCCCATAGATAATCTAAATTTTCCATCTCAACTTTTCTTGATTCTAAATAATTTTTATCATGTTTTGTTAGTTTATATTCTCCTATTGTTTTGTAATAAAAATTATCTTCATCATTTAAATTAAAACATTTGCTTTCGTAATATAAGGCTTTAAAAGTAGGGACTGAATCGGAAAATACACTTAATATAGAACTCATATCTGCTTCAATAATAATATTGTTTAATTCTTTCCAAATATCAATATAATCCTTAACTTTTTTCTTGTTACTATAATTATATTCAAAATGAATTGTGTTACCGCAAGATGTTAGAACGGTTGCGTCTGGAGTATATCTTCTACCATTTACTACAATAGTTTTTTCAAAGAATATTTGATTACAAATATATTCATTTTCCTTATCTGTAATTACTTTAAAACAATCACCGATTTTAATAAATTCTGTCTTCATCCAAAAATGAGTAAAAGACTCTGTACCACATTTATCAGCATTTAAATGTTTAAAATGAGGAGTTACTTTTGCATTGTCTCCTCCAATAATTTTACCTTTTACTGCTACAGGAATTACGTCTGAACCACACACAATACATTCATATTTCTCATATCTATTTTCTTCATCAATTTGACTTATGTTTATTTTACTTCCGTCACTTCTTTTTCTAACTACAACCATTTGTATATTTTCAAAGTTCATTAATTAAATTCCTCCATCTTTAAATTTTGTTTTCTTTTAGTAGGGATAAAGAGAGCACAACACTCTCCTTATCCTCTATCCAACCAAACCTCTAACAATCCATAATCAAATCCTGAATCATATCATACAATTCATTCTTTTTGACACCATAAATTACATCACTCTTCTGACTAACCATACCTTGAATCCACTCAAATACATTTCTAGATACAAATTTCCCATCAATGTAAAATGGTTGCTTCCCTTTATACTCAAAAACTGCACCAATGGTTTCTATTTGTTCACCATGTTTAATATTTTCATATTTATACTGATTAAACTTAACCTCTATCCACAGCTCACTCCTCAATTCATCTTTGAAACATCTCATTCCTTCATCCATATACTCTTGATACTCAACAAATACTTCTGTTTGTCTAGATGCAATTGCTCCTAATTTATCTTCTATAAATTCTTCTATTCTTTCTTGTAAATCTATTTCTAATTCATCTAAGTCTAGTTCTGTAATTATAAAGTTTTTATCAATGCTCATTATTATTCTCCTTCTTGCTATTGGGGGCAACCCGTTATTATTTATCATATCAAATTGATCTTTTAACTTATTTTATTATTAAGAAACTGCTAGTACAAACATAATAAATATAAGAATTATTACACTTGCAACGACACTTTCACTTGCTGATAAAGGTGTATTATTAATGCTATTGACGTTATTTACTTTTGCATATGTATTATTTCTTTTCTTTTGTCTGTAATAATCATTTACCGAATGACTTACAGCTTTTGCAATTACTCTATTCATAGTACCGTATGATCTTGGCCTAAGCATCATAATAATTTAATCTCCTTCCTCAACAATTTTTTCGCTTTTTCCGTGCCATAAAAATCTCTTAACCTCACCCTGAAACCATATTTGATTAATAAACGGTTCATCGCTATGCTTGGCACAGAAATGATAATAATGATTATCTCTCAAATCCAACCAATAAAAGTGAGGCCACTTACACTGAAATATTTCCAACCATGAACCACGCATATGTATCTTTATATTTGTAGGATTTAATATAAATTGTTTTATTGCTCCTAATAGACAGTTGCTATTCATTAGTATTTGACTTCTCCATTCTATATTCTCTATATTCCCTCTCTAACTTACACATTCTTCTATGCTCACTATTTTTAACTCTCAATTCTTTCATAAAATCAATCAAATAATCCTCAACCATCTTAAAATCACACATAGGAGTAAAATTTAAAATCTTAACCGTAGAATTGCCAATCCTATCAAAACTATCTTCTTTATACCAATTTACTAAAATAGGATATTCATCTTCAGATGGAACTAATGTATCTTTATTAATATTTTTTAACAAAAATTCTTCCAATTCAGAAACATTTTTTATTAAAACAGCTTCATCCTCATTGTCTCCTTGATAATCCCAATCTTCATATTTAATATCTAAATAATCACAAATATCCCAAATATTATCAAACATTGCTACATCGTTTCCGTAACAATCTTCTGCTCCATGTTTTAGAAAGAATTTTAATAATTTTACGAACTCAGAATTATTATTTATTATACATTGATTGGTATTGCCTATGTAATCTTTTAATGCCATTTTAGTTAATCTCCTTTATTTCTTTTGCATTTAATTTATAATATGTATTACAATCATGACAACAGTAATTATTTTCTTCATCAACTAAGATATCTTCTACTCTAATTAATTCTTCACCACAATAATGACAATTTTCACTAATATATTGATCTAATTCACTATCCTCCTCAATATTATGAAATCGATTTTGCTTTGTCATTGCTAATAGTCGCCTCCGTAAAAACAAAGTTAGTATAATCTTCTACCAACAATTCCAGATCATTGCCAACATTCTCAAACAACATATAATCTAATTGAAGAGAGCCGATACAATATCCTTCTGCATGAGATTTATCTCTACACATTAATAAATTACCCATGCCAGTAATAGGTTCTGTTTTATTTGTAATATTATTTTGTATTCTTCCTAATACTCTTACCAATTTTGCAATTGAATTAGTTGAGTTAAAAATATTATCTAAGAGATTTGATAGGGATGTTTGCTCTTTTGTTAATTTGTCTATTATTATGTAATTCATTTTGTTTTGAATTTTCTCATCTAGGATAAGTTGACCGTTAAAATAGTATTGTTTCATTTCATTACCTCTTTCTATTTTTAATTTATTTTATTTATTATCTTAGTATATTTTATATGTTATTTGGTAATAATTATAGTACATCTATATAATTATCTAAAATCATCTGAGACACACAGAATGTGGTCTGTAAGCAATTAGAATTTATTTGTGGTATGTTTGTATTAAAATTAAATTTACTAAGCTTAGAATGGCATTTAAATCTATGTGGTGTAGTTATAGATTCTATTACATTAGTATTATGATTATTTCACATCCTTATTTCTTTTATCACATTCCATCTGAGCATCTTCCAAAGTATCAAACATATCTTTTTCAATATAAACGTAATCTTGAACTTTATATCCAATATCATATTTTTTACGGTATTGATGAATAACTATTTTACTAATCTCTAAAGCAATTTTTGGTGGATTCCATGCAATTTGATCAGTATCTTCAGCTACTACCCACTTAGTTTCATTTCTATGCCAATCATTATATTTTGGTACTTCTGCTATTACAAAACCTTGTCTCCAACATTATATTTTGTTTGTATATTAATAATCATATTTTATCTTCACCTCTTTTCTTTTTGTATTTTTGAGATAGGAGAGGGAGGGTAGTGTTTTGTGATATTGGAATATGTATTTGTACCGCCCTCCCGTTGCTCTTATTGGTATGTAATAATTATAGCATTTTTTGAGTGTGATGTCAAGGAAGTTTATTTATTGCTTTAGGAGAATAATCAAATGTTATTGCCTCTTCTTTATAATCCAACTAATCTTATTTGCTTTTACAACAGAGTGAACATCAAACTTAGTTCTCAATATTCTACCATTTGCCCACCATTGATTCTTCAACCAATCTAATTGCTTTTGAGTGGCAGGTTCATATTACTGTTTTAAAAGTATAGCCTTTATATTTTCTTCCAGTATCATCACATGCTTTAGATATTTGACTGTTTCCTAATTTCACTCCAAATAGTTTTTCACTTTGTCTCTCTAACTCTGCCCGACTATTAAATATTCCTAATGACACATTATCTTTAAAGATTTCTACTTTTTTACTATTTATTAATCTTGAAGCATTTCCAGCTTTTGATCTTCTTTTACTTATTGATTCTTCTACGCTATAATTGCACCATCCTAATTTAGTACCCTTCTTTAAATATCTCATTATCGTAGTACAATGTAATTTCATCATTTCTCCTATTTCAGTTGTTGATAAATTATGGTCATTATTTTTATAATCGCAAGCTATTTTCACCAAATTAGATAATGCAAACTCTTCACATTTTAACCAATCTATCTTAGATAAATCGAATATATGAGATAATTTACTGCTTAATATGTTATTTCTAATTAAATCCATTTCAGATTTTACACAATCAATTCTAATAACTTCTATGCCTTTTTCTTTAGCTCTTAAATCTTTTAAATCATCAATTGTTTTACTCTCTATAGCACTCTGTCCATTTATTCTATTGTTTATAGAGTGGAATTCTCCGTCCATCTCCACTATGTATTCAATATTTCCTAATTCAAAATAAAAATCATATACTCCTATTTTATTTTTACCTTTTATTGTATATTTACACCAATCAAATCTTTTTTCACTTTCAAAATTAGCTTTTAATTGTTCAAGCATATTAAACATGACCTTATTTGGAAAAGATATTCCATCTTTACAAATACAGGATATATTATGATTATGGATTGCACTTATAGGGAACTCCTTACCTTTTACCCTACCGCAGTCTGGACATATTGGTATTACTTTTTTACTACTGCCTTTAGTATATAATTTTGCCTCATCATAACCTCCTTGAAAATAAGGAGTCATCCAAGGATCTGTATCTACTATTGAATTAATCCCAACAACTGCTGTTTTATTATCACAACATGAACAACCATTATTGTTTAATAAACTACTCTCTATAATCCATCCCTCATAATTGCACTCATTACATTTATATTTATACCATTTTTGAGTTTCTGGATTACCATCTTTCCTTGTTTTGTATCTATTTTCTTTATCTATTATGATTAAATTTCTTTTTTCATCAATTATTTTTGTGTGTACTTGAATCTTAAATTCATTAGTTATTCGATCTAATAATTTTCCAAACATACCTTGCATAAAATTTGCTGCTTTTATTTTGAATGGATCACCATTTAAATATTTTATATGTAAATATCTAGTTTTTACATTATAATCAAGAATTTCTATCTCACCTTCAATATCATCGTAGACAAATTTAACTTTGTAATTAGTTAGTTTACTCCAATTTGTTTTTCCTTTATACATTCCTTCTTTCCACTTAGGTAAATCTTCTAAAAATACTTTTCTTATCATCTTATTCCTCCTCTTCATTAATTTTATTAATATTATTTATTACATTATGTAACTCATGTCCATTTGTTTTATATCTCAACAATAAATATCTCTTGATAGTATCGCTTAATTGAATTTTGTTACTCGCTCTAGAAATCCCGACATATACAATCGCCATTTCTTCAAATAGATTACTATTTACCTTCTTTTTATCTGGATCAACTTCAATAAACTTATTATAATATTCACTTTCAATATCAAAATGGTCATCACTAATATATACAGGTATTGAATAAGTTTGGCCTTTACTGCGGTGAATGGTGGAAAATATAATGTCTGCTTTTTCTTTTTTAGTTACTGCATTATTTTTAATTCCATTTACAATATCAATAATTCTTGAGCCATATTTCTTTACCATTCTAATTAGTGAAAGAAGTTCTAAATCAACTGTTTTTTCTGAGTATTCTTCTAACTCTTGATAATTCTTAAATTTAGATAATATTTTGTTTTTAATTGGTTTACCTATGCTGAAATAATAGCAGTCAGAAATATTTTCAAAATTATAAGATTTATACGTTCCTTCGAAGAAAAACTTCTTATTTTTATCTAAATATAAAGCTTCCGCAATTTCTGCAAATATGTATGCATTAGTCCTACACAAACACACATATGGTTTTGATTTATCAATTTTATCTACTATAGTTTGTTTTGTATTAAATCCTTTCATTTGGATATCATTATCTGACATATCTCCAACAAATAAATTTGCAATATGAGCTATATTTTGTGATACTCTAAATGAGGTTGTTAGAAAATATTCTTTTGCTTCAAACAAAGGCATAATATTTATAGCATTACGCCATGAGTACAAAGCTTGGAAGCGATCTCCGCAAATACATATACCTTTAACATTAGAATTAGCAATAATATCAAACATCATCTTACTACTGTCCTGTGCCTCATCCAAAAGAATAATATCATATTTCTTACTTAAGTCTTGTTGGCTTAATTGAAATAATTTTAAATAGAAATCATGCGTAATCTTTATGTTATTCTTATATGATTTCATCATAGTCCATAATTTTTCACATAGGGATATTATTTGTCCTCTCATTTTATCATTCATGAATAACTCTAAATCATTAAATGTTTGGACATCTGACAACATATATTGCTTCATCATTTCATTAATTTTTACAGCCAATTCCATATCATTATGCCAATTAAGATTAAGATCCTTAATAATATCCACAGTTCCATAATTAAATGTAAGTTTATCTTTATAGAATCTTCCGACATACCCAAAAGCCAATCCGTGTACTGTTTTTACGTCAACAAAATTAAGTTTTCCGAAATTTCCATTTTGAGCCTCGGTCTTCATTGCTGTATTATACACCAAATACAATGTCTTTTTGAATGGTCTTGCTTTAGAATAATAGTAGAGGGTGTTTGATTTCGCGGAACCTGCTAAAGCTGATATTTTTATTCTATCTTCTGTAGAATTTATAATATCCTCTTGTTCTTTAGTGAGGCGATATCCTTCATCGGATATATAATCTGACATTTCAATAGAAACATCATCAAATTGTTTATTATAAAATTCATCTGACAATACATTAGATTCTGATTGTTGTAATATTAAACTCTCTTTTTTTAATATCAATTTCATCTTTAATTCGCACTCTTCCCCTAGACCTTTGGGATGAGCATAATATTGTTTTTGAGCACCAAACTTTCTTGTAAGATTCTCTCCACATACCGAGCAATGATATGTAGAGGTTGATACAGACTCTATAATATCTACCATCTTATTTTGTTCATTTAAAGCTTTTTTCATTATTTAATCTCCTCTTATTTAAATTTATTATCCTATTTTATAAAATACGACCAGAACTTTTTCATACCCCTAATTACCACTTTCAATCGATTTGTTGGTGTTACAAGAACATAGATGTAGCAAGGATTACAGGGGTTTTCACACCAAAAATATCAATATATAGATTTCATGTAACACCGAAGAAATGAACAAAAGTGATCATTATGTTGGTACTGTAACACCGAAAAAATCATCAAAAAATGTGTTTTTGTCAGTAACAAATACTATATACAATTCTACATATTATTATAGATGTAATTCTACAATTACTATTAAAGATACAATGCTACAGTTTTAAGGCGTATAAATGCTAACGCATTTAACCCCTCATGAAATAAATTAATCAAATTTTTATTTTCATATTTTCTCTTATGTATTCATATAATTCATAATCTTCTTCATTTAAACATTTTTCATATTGTTTTAATACATCGCCATAATAACAATTCATATAAAATATTTTATTATTTTTAATTAAATCCTGTTCAATTGATAATGCTATCTTTTCAAATCCTATTTTCTTAATATGATCAAATTTCTTTTGTACATCTTTATCAAATTTAGTATTTGTATAATAATATGCGTATTCTGGTCTCTCAAATAATTTTATTTCATATCTATTATTTCCTCCTCTGATTTTTTGTATTTGTTCTTGTTCATCCCAAAAACTATATGCATCAGATTTATATTTATGTATTAGATTATATTTATTGTTTTCTAATTTCTTTATGAATTTACTCACTGTATCATCTATTACTCCGATTGTTTCTCCTATTATAGTTCTTGATGGAAATGCATAATGAGTTCTATGGTATACTGGTATCCTCTCACCAGTATTTTTATCAGTAATTTCCCAAGCAAGATAATAATTAAATTTAGTTAATATTACTGTATATATTGCCCATTCTGTAGGAGATAATGTTGTTATTATTCTATAAACAAATTCAGATGGAATAGGGGAGTAACCATTAAGAGTTATATGATCAATTAACTTATTATTATATCCTATATAGAATTTTATCAATTCATTATTGTTTAATGCGATAATATCTTTATCAATAATAATTACCTTATGAAATATTAGTTTACCGATGGCATCTTTAATCTTATTATGTTTTAAATTTGTTTCTTCAGATATAGAATTTACAGTAGTAGAAACATATTCATTCTTTATTGCTCTAGACATTAGATACCATAAGATATACCAACCATCTATAGTGTATTTATCTTTGATGTGAGATTCATTTATTGATTGATATTGTAGTTTAATAAATCTAGTGTAGTCTATACCTCTTATGTCAAATGTCTTGTCAAAATATATGTATCTTGAATCAGTTGAGTTATAGAATTGAGATAAGTCTTTCAGAGATTCTATTTGTTTTGCCATTAATTTATATGTCCTCCAATTTATAAAGTATTTATTTATATGTTGTTTGTGTTAAATCTTTTATCTTGGATTGTTTTCCATTGTGCAAGTAATGAATTTAGTTTATCCGTTCTTAAGAATATCCAACAATCTCTATTGTCAGATGCATCAGTATACTTGTGTTCGGATGATAATCCATTTTGTTTGAGAAATCTTGTAAGATTAATACTTTTACATGGGAATATATTTGTTCTTATTGGGATTTGATTAGGAGTTATGGGTGTAGTTAGTGTATTCATATTCTTATTCAAAATCAATTTAAATCCTCCAATGATTATGTATTTGATATTTATTACTTTTATTTCTTGCTTATGTAAAACCTGATACTGATAAATACAAATCTATCACCTCCTTGTCTATATAATTTTAGTTTAGTAAAGTTCCTTAGAAGATAAATATACTACATTATGATTATTGTGTCAAACTTTATTTTTGTATTACTAGTATAATAAATTAATAATTACACAATCAATATTTCATCAAATCATTTCTAATTAAATTTGTACAGATTTTCTCTACTTAATAAGTATACCATTATATTAGTATTATGTCAAATGTTTATTTATATATTTATAGAAATTTTTAAATAATTTATCAGAGCAAATAATTATAAAATATTGATTATAGTATTTGGTAAATTGTATTTTTAGAAATTATAATCAAGATCAAATTTTAGAGTGTCGCATATGAGAGATAATTGCATCGTATTTGTTTGTATAAGTACGCCCCCTCTTATATAGAAGGGATAATTATTGGGTATATAAAATGTTGTGTAATTGGTGTAGGATAAGGGATTGAGAGGTATTTATAGGATTATAAATTGGTAATATATTTTGTGATGGATAATTATGTAATGATTTAATTTAAGATTGAATAATTTTGTTCGGTTGATTTTATATTGATTTATATATTTCGAGAAGAAATTAGAGTTGATTTTATAGATCATAGGATTATATTTGATGGTATTTTTGTGGATTAGATGTGATAGAGAATTGTCGTCAGAGTAGGGTTGAGTAGTATTTGAGTAATAGGTAATATTGAGGAGAATTTTATGACGAATTAGAGATAAATTAGATAGATTTTATTAAATTTTAATGATTAATTTATTAAAATTATTTGACTTTTGGATGGAAATGTGAACGAAAATTTATTTAGAATGGAGTAAAAATTGTTGTTATGATTATGTTTTTACGATTGATTTGCGAAGAGAAAATTGGGATGAAAATTATTCATTTTTATTAAATTTGATTTTATAATATTTTATTGTTGACAAATTTGCTGAAGTGTGATTTGTTATTTTATAAAATTTATTTTGATTCACTATTGACATTTTATAAAATATATGATTTAAGATTTTATATTAGATGATAAAAAATAGTGGGGGTATGTTTGTTCGTGATGTAATTTTAATATTAGTGTGTAGAAAGACTGGTATATCTATTCGCACATCGTTTTCAGGTTTCCTGTGTGAGTTAATGTACTCCATAGCATAGCTGGAAATAATTAGGATGAAACATTGTAAACCTACGCCCACTAGGGTTGTAGCCGATACAGATTAATAGCAAGAGTAGAGAAAACAACAGACAGAAAGCACATATAAAGCACAACATAAGCAAGAAATAAACCTACAATGTCCGTGACTGACGCACATTGACAAATAATACAGCTAATCAGAACATCCTAAAAACCCTAGAACCCTTGCTATAAGCGGATCACAGCGTTTTGCATGAATGTGACACAATGGGAATGAGTAACATTGGGATATTATAGAATTATCATATAGTAAATTAATAGTATGATTGGTGATATCTTAGCCTGGAAATGATATGTCGCTGTGTTCAGAAAATAACAGGATAGAGGATAAGGAGAAATATGATAGCTGTAATCGGTCGGAATGGAATATTGGTGTGAGATTGTATTGGGTTATATGATCTGATTGAACACAAAGCAATCTGGAAGGAGGGTAAAAGGATAAGTTTTAGTGCAAAAAATTTTTGCGGTAGAATTTCGGATCTTATAACATTGACGGAATCAGCGAATACTTATAAGCGCATATACCCATAAATTGTAATTACATTGTACATACATAAATTCTCATATCACACTAAAAATCATGAATCACAAATCATCACAAGTAAATCATATAAATAATTCTAAATTTATTCTAAAAACAAAGAAAGGAGTTGAACAATTTGCACGAACTACCAATTAAGCGCATACTATCAGAAGAAACAAGACTAGGCACTATATTAATTAAAGGTCAATGTTATGATTTACATGAAGGCATAGGAGACGATAAAGTCAATTATTACATCACTAAACATGCTAATTCTGATATCATTTATATGATTATCACAAGGGAACTTTATGAAAAACTATTCAATTAATTAAAAATTTAAAGGAGGGAAAATAAAATGAGCATACCTAAATGCAAAGAATGTAATTACCATTCATTTGATCAAAAAGAAATTTGTATACGTGATAAAAACGATCCTGAATATATTGAATATCCCGGAAATCATTGGTGCAATTATGAATCATTAACCAAAACAGACAAAGAAGGATATTTAATTGGAGAAAAGAAATTTATTTATGCTAAAGAATATAAAACAAGTCCTAAATGGTGTCCTAAGAGAGTTAAATAAGACTCTTTTTTCTTTCCCTTCATAATCCCACACCATCACACAACAACCCTCTCACAATCAATCCTGGCCTTACTCACAGCATCTTAAACCAATCCATAACTCATAACCCGCGAATTCTACAAACAATACATTCACAAACAAAAAATAATAATTGACACCAATCCACAATTCATGTTACAATGAATATCTAGGGATAAATAGATTTTATTTTATCTCTAAATTATAATCCCTAGAATAAAAAGAAAGGAGCATATCCCATGATCACGCTACAAATATTAGTTGGGTATACATAGCGTAATACATTTGCATATCTAATTATCTATCTATCAGCCATCGAACCAAAAATAAAATTTTAGAAAGTAGGCATAAATAAAATGATTAAATTACCCATAGCATTAGACCTAAATACGAATCAATTAATACATATCACCAATATAAATAAGGACAATAAAGAATCATTTAACTTTGTTTGTCCACAATGCAAAACCCCTTTAATAGTTAAAATAGGAGATATAAACGTTCATCATTTTGCTCATAAAAACTTACAATGTGAAATTAATCCAGAAACAATAATACATATATTAGCGAAAAAAGTAATAGCAGAAAATAATGAAATAATTTTACCTATTTATAATCCAATAAGCCTTAAATGGCAACATATTAAAAAAGAGTATACATTAAGCGCAATAGAATCTAAATATGAGGATATTATCCCAGACATTATAATAAATATAGATAATAGACCAATATTTATTGAAGTTGCCTATAGTCATTTTATAGATAGTGAAAAACTTGAAAAGTTAAAGAGAATCAATATTGAGACATGGGAAATTGATTTAAGGAAAATAGATATATTTGATTACGATAACTTTAGAAATATATTATTAAACGAGATATGTAATAAGCAATCTATAATAATTGATTATAAAAATTATGGAAAATGTTTAACGGACAATTTAAAAGTATTGAAAAAATCAAATATCTTTTACAATGAATTAGTAAATCAATATAAAAAAATAAAAGATGAGGTATTCATAATAACTAAAAAATTTCCTTTATTAAATGGTGATAATTATCTAAGATTAGTAGATATGAAAGATAATAAAGAATATTGGTTAGGTATTGATGCATTAAATAGAGATATGTTGTCATATGCGTTTGTAAGCGCTTATAGTTTCTCGGACAAGAATATGAAATACAATAATTCTATTCATTATTCAATTGGCAAAAATAAATATTATTATCAATCTGGATCAATTAAAGCAGAAGGACTTGGAAGTTTGCATTGGGAACTAGAAAAACTATTAAACGGAAATAGAGTTAATTTAAAAAGTAATATTAAAAATGATAAATTTATGTTGTTTAGCGCAATTCAAATAATTAAACCATTAAAGGGAGTTGAATAAATGAATATATTAAAATTAAGAGAATATGTCCTAACATCTAATACAATCAAAAATTATAAAATCCTTTGTGGTATCCTAGATATACCAGTAAAGGCCAGTACCAACAGCAAACAAGCGCAATATAAGGAAATGGATAGATACTTTAAATATCACAAAGAGGGAAATAAATTTATTATTGATGAAATATATGATATACCTTTAGACAAAATTGATAATAGAGTATTCAATAAAGGTGGAGCAAACAACATCACAGAATACACTAAATACATAGAGAACTTAATATTAGATTTACTTGTACAAGGAGGAAATACAAAACAAGGGTTCGGGAGAGTGTTCTTGAGTAAAAATCAATTATTTAAAGAATTCAATATGATTAATGATAATTATGTCTTTTGTAAAAGAAGAATACCTAAATTATCTAAATTTATGAATATTAATAAGGAAACAGTCGAAGAATGGTATGATTTAAACGATGATATGTTAGAAAGAAATCTTAATCAAGCATTAAATAGTTTAGAAAATCAATCTCTAATATCATGGGATAAAAAATTAACAATTGCAGAAGCTATACCACTGGCGGAAATCAAAAAAGATGGCACTGAGATAGTGAAAAGAAAGTATATTGATCAGTATGACGAAGAACAAATTGACTATAAATATCATGCTGACGATGAAATAGTATTAAATTATAGGGAAGCGAATGACAAAGAAGATGCGTTCATATTAAAAACAGAAAAGGAAATTCTCAAAGAATTATGCTGTGATAGTAAACAAATGATAATTAAATTAGGTATGTGGGAAACCTTTAAGAATAAAGTAGATGATATAGTATTGAAAAAGTTAAATATTGCATTTTACTATAAATCTTATAAAATTTTATTCAATGAAGAACATATTAATGAGGCTATAGATGATATCTACGGCAAATGTGAATTAACTGAAGAAGAGAAAAAAGATAGTAAATATCTAATTAATAATGATGTAATGGACAGAACTATCACAAATGCAGAAAATAGACATGAAAAAGCAGTAAAAGAAAAATCTAAAATTCTTGGTAAAATGAAAAATGATAAAGAAGGAAAAAGAAATAAAAGAAGAGCAGAAGAAAATTATTTAAATGATAATATTGAATTAGGAAATAGTTTAATTTTTATAAATGCCACAAATATTAAAGATTCTGTCAAGAAAACTAAATTAGATGTTATTGTTGATATAGACATGAATGAAATATTAAACAAATTATTAGATGAAATAGAGTAATAAATAAAATCGACCATAATTGACATGCCCTTTATATTATAGTTATTATGGAGACTTCAATTATGGTCGATTTTTTATAATTTACTTTTCTCATTAACTTGCAGCAGCTTTTCAATTTTGAGACAAGCTCAAAATAGGACTTGTTAACTCTTATTTAAATTTCCTCTATTAAATACAAAAAGCATAAACAATAAACAATAAACAAAATAAAAGGAACGAGGAACGGAGCATATTTCCGGCATCACCGGAAATCTGGTTATATTATTTTAAAATCTTTTTGCTATTCTTATAGAAGGAAAATATATTACAATGAATACAAAAATAAAATCTCATTGCAATCCACTATCCTATTTGATATACTTATTATCAAATACATACCAAATCAAAATTTAGAAAGAAGGTCAACCACAATGAAAAAATTATTATCCTTTGTCTCTATCCTTACTATTTCCTTATCCCTCCTAATCTCATCCACTGTCCTTGCATCTACAGCCACCAAACAAATCATTTTACATGTACAATCCTCTAATTATGATTATCACACTAACCTCTACATCGCCGAAGTCATGGACGAAAATGGAGACCTTTGGGAAATACAATCCTATGATGATATTTCCGGTCAATGGCTAGATGCTACAATAAACAATGATTATGAGATAATCGATTAAACAATACTAAAATAAAATATACCATTGTAAAAATTATTAAACCTATGCTATAATGTTGGCATAGGTTTTTTATTTATCCTTTCTAAAGTAATCAAAAATAAATTATTGGAGGTTAAAACAAATGGCTTTTATACATCCAGAACTTAAAAACTCTGCTAAAGTCACTTACAACATTGAATACACTGAAAAGGACGAAGATATCAAGGATGATTTTTCCAACGTCAAAAAAATTAACTGTAATGACTTAGAAGAAATGACAAAATATATGTTCCAACTTCGGCAGCGAAATATGTACAATATAAATCTTTATTCTTTAGTAGAAAATAATGATACTTGGATTATGGAAGATCACGCTATGCAATGCGAATGTTTTAAAGATACATTGCAAGCTGAAAAAATCCATAAACACAATAGAGAAATAACTGAAGTTATGGAAGAAATGCAAAAAGAACTAGACTTATACAAACAATTCATAGCTCAGTACAACGCCACAAAAGAATATGAAAAATGGAAGAAGGAGCAGAATGCATACACATACTATTATAGACTTAGACCTCCCAGTCCTGGTTGTCAACCTTCAAAGGGACTGCTAGAAATGAATAGTGATAAGATAACCCACAATGATAGAGAATATTGGGGATCTTGCACTTATGATAGAGAATTAACTGATTCAGAACTTTATGATTATGACTTAGATAAATAAATTTTAATATATCTTAGAGGACTAAAATAATTAGTTCTCTTTTCTTATTCCTATTTAATCAATTAAAATATTTCTATAAATCCAAAAATAAAAAAGGAATTCCAAATCCGGTCACGAATGCATATACTACCAACAAATGAGGAAGGAGGACTAAAACCATGTATCAACTTGCCATCACTAAAACGGCATCAAAACAATTAAACAAACTACCCAAACAAATTCAAAATAAAATCAATCCAGCTATTCAAAATCTCAAGTCATGGGAAGGAAATATCAAAAAACTTGAAAGCAATAAAAATGAATATCGTTTAAGGGTAGGAAATTTTAGGATAGTATTTATTTTGGAAAATGGTATAATCTATATTGCAGATATTAAAGATCGGAAGGATATCTATAAATTTTAATTAATCTAAGGAGGATTGACCATGGAAAATAAAGAGCAGCTTTTGGATATTATCAAGAACATGTCAGATAAAAACGCAGAAAGACTACTAAAATACATTAATGATAATTTTGAGTTAGTAGTTACCGAGGAAGATAAAAAAGCTATAGAACGAGCAAAGAAGGAAATACAAAAAGGCGAATTTGATTTTATTTAATTATTCGATTATGATCCAAAGGGACTGAAAAACAGTCTCTTTTATTTTTGCTTTTGTATTGTTATTATAATCCTCTCAGACCATTCACGATGCCACCTAAGCCATCACAAATCAAATCTGATATAATCCTCTATCTATCCTTTTATCTGTTGTCTATGCGCTCATAATCCCTCCTAAAATTGATAATAATCAATCAAAAACCATAAATAAAATATTTTATAAATCGTTTGTTTTAATCGATATATAAAGCGTAAAATAATTATTGTACCTATTTACATTTTAACTAAAAATCTATATAATATATACTATAAATTAAATAAGGAGAATGATAAAAATGAATACTTGGATTATGAACGCAAAAGAAACTAAAATTTTCAATTCAATTTCTAGAGCTTGGAAGAAAAAGGTTGAAGGCGAATTTACCTATAGTGATTTTCAAATTCTGTTCCAAGCATTTAGAGACAAACTAACTGACGAAGAATGGAAAAGAATTGAATACAATTTAGTAAGGATAGGATTATAAAGGACTAGAAAACTAGTCCTTTTTTGTGCGTGCAGTACGACATATTTTGGAACTATTTTTGCAGAAACATTATCACCAAATGCCCATTTTATAGGGATTAAATTTATTATATTTGATTGACATAATTAATAAATTCTAGTATTATAATTAGTAACTACATATTTATTAATTTTAAGGAGTTGACCGTAAAATGGAATTTAAGAAAAGCGAATCTAAATATATAATCATGGTCGATGGTGCAGAAGTCGGAGAAATTGCCAAAAACTCTAATGATTGGTTTATGTGTTGGAAAGCTCAATTTAATTTTAAGATACCAGGACATATTAATTCCGAAATAGGCCATACTCTAAAGGATGTAAAAAAGAAAATTGAAAAACTGTATTATAGTTTAATGAAATTAGATAGGAGTAAATTATGATAAATTTATCAAGAATTACAATTCCCACAGATAATAATTTAAAACTTCAAAAGGAATTAAGTGAATACATATTTAATTCCTTAAATTCTTCAGATTTCAAAGAAATTGTTAAAATTGAATGGCGAGACAATATTTTATTTTGCAGTAAAACAAAACAAGGAGTTATAAATATTAAGCAATGGGAGGAACAATTTAAAAAATATGCATGTTGGAGGTTCACCAAAAAGAAGGAATTAAGTTTTGATAATTATGAAAATGATCTTTAATACCTATAATCCGAAAGGAGAATAAAATAATATGAGTAAAATTCCTAGTGGCTATTATATTTTTGATAAAGAAGCTTTAATAAAACAGACAGAAGGAAAATTTACTGAAGAACAATTAAAAATTCTTAAAGAAATGTCTAAGGAATTTGAGAGACTTATTATAGATTTCGATAATTAAAATTTTAAGACTGGATTATTTTCTAGTCTTTTCTTTTTGTCTCAATACTTCGAAACCTATATTTGCTAGGGTCTAAAGTATGAAATAATTATTGACATCAGTTGAAAAATCTATATAATAGTAAGTAACATATACTATTTTTAAGGAGTTGGAGCCAATGACCGGAGAAAACTTCAAATTATTAAACCGTAGTAATGGCAATATTGAAAACTTAAAAAATGAATTGCAAAAAGCAAAGGTTATTTTCACAGATTACGCCAACGATACAGACAATAAAAAATGGAATTGGAAAGAATTACATAGACTTGAAGGCAACGTAAAACAACTTGAATATCAATTATATTGCGCTGAATACGAAGACAACCAAAGAAGGAACTGGAGGTAATAATGAAAGTATATGTAGTTTTACAAATTACGGATCATTCTAATAATGAATTTTGTGGCGTTTATAAAACATGGGATAAAGCACACCTTAAAATTAAAGATATGGTTTTTGAATATGGAATTGAATCAGACAAATTGTATATACAAGAAAAAGACTTAGAATAAACTAAGAACTAAGCAATTAGTTCTTTTTCTTTTGTCCTAAAATCCTCCTACACACTCACAATTGTTCTGTAATCGCTCAGAACTCTATACCCTATATAATTGCACCACTAGCAAAACATAACCATTTAAACATTTATAGATGTAAAAATAATTTTTATATCAATGACTATTTTTATTAATTCTGTGCTATAATATTAATATCAGATACATATTTTTAAGGAGGTTTTTTAAGATGCTTACTAAAAAGGACATCAAAAAATTCAGTCTATGCACAGTCACTATATCCGGTAAAGGAATAGAAACAAAAACATTTGATGATTTAAAAGCAGTAGAAAGAATTAATACAGAACTACAAATTAACATGCCTAAAGGATACATGACAATATACTTAGAATACCCAACTAAAAAAGATCAAAACAATTTTATGATTGAAAATGATCAAGTAATTTGTAAAAAAGGGAATATGGAGATAATCTTTAAGAGCTAACAAATAACTCTTTTTTCTTTTTGTCTATACTCCTTCAGCCCAATAAAAATCCATTTTTATGGCATATTTAAGTTTTGAGAATGCTTATATAGCAAGGGTTCTGGGGTTTTGTATTTTGTTAAAAATCAGATATAAATATCTAATTGACGAAAATATATTTTCTATGTTATAAAATTCATCATGGATTAAATAAGGGAAAGAAAGAGGTTGTGCAAAGTGGAAACGATTAAAGTTATCCTGAATAATACTCCCAATTATTTGCGTGAAATATGTTTAGAGGTTACAGGTGAATTTTATCCCTCTAATACAAATGTTAGCAAAGTCGAAAATAATATTATTGTTACCGTTGAAAATGATGATTACATAGATAGGATCTATGGCAGGGAAATTCAAGGAAAACTATATTTTGCTAGACACGAATTTATTTCTAAAAACTTGCCTGATATTGATTATTATGAAGAATTCTTTTGTAATGGCGTAGTAATGGATTTTAATTAAATTTTAATTAAGAAAGAGGTTATACATAATGGAAAAAATGAGAATCGAAGAATTGAAAAGGGAAATAAAAGAACAAGGTGAACAAAATGTAAAACTTTTCAAATCAATTCCTTTGGCAAGTCATGCAGATCCATCAAATAAAAAAGCCGAACCAATTTTAACAGAATGGAGAGAAGGAAGCAAAAAAATAAAGAGTATGATTAAAGAACTAGCGGAATTGGAATTAGAAATGAGAGCAAAGAACACGAATGAAGTAAAAACAAATGAAAAAACATTCGTCAATGGTTTTGGAGAAGCAACAAAAAAATATATAACTTGTGCTGGATATGATAGAGCAGAAAAACGCAATGCTAAAGCGATGTTATTATTTATAGGAGGTAAATGAAAAGGCTCTTAGGAGTCTTTTTTTTCTTTGCTAAAAATTTAAATATAATTATTGACTGCTTAATACTTTTCGTGCTATAATTCATTAACGTCAAATTTAAGAAATCGAAGGAGTGTTTCTAAATGAAATACGAAGTAACGAGATTATTCACTAAAGGGATCTTCAAAGGAAAGACCCACACGGAAATTACCTCAATTAAGTTTGAAGTTGGATTCAAATGCAAAAATGCCATTGGAGGAAGTGACTATAAAATAATTTCCTGCAATCCAGTATAAGCGATAAGGAAGG
>Ga0209318_1000816_pt1 | contig 25330 bp, 33 predicted proteins | sample RifGroE1_FD_183999 | JGI IMG/M metagenome (GOLD analysis project Ga0209318, IMG submission 183999) | Groundwater microbial communities from Rifle, Colorado, USA - Groundwater E1 (SPAdes) (version 2) | ecosystem: Environmental > Aquatic > Deep subsurface > Groundwater | place: Rifle, Colorado...
CTATGTCCAACCAGGCATCCGCGCTGCCGGTGCGGTATGGGGTTAGTTGAAATAAAGGCAGGTGGTAAAAATTGAACACACTACAAACCAAAGCCGCAAAGTTAAAAGCTACCATACAGCAAAAACACCTGCCCGGCAGACATGATCAGATGACGCACGGCAACCGCTATGGTTCTGACGGAAACCTTAAGCCAAGGACTAATTGGAAGCCACCCGATGGGTACGTGCCACCAAGACACCAGAAGCAGAAAAGAAAGCCTAAATCCAAGGAAAAGCGAGGTAAATTGAACTTGCGGGAAAATTCCTGGCAGGGTAAAATAAAGGAAATGTTAGCTAAAGGTGTTAAGACTGATCAGGATGCTATTCAGATCGGTGGGATTGTCCGGGCAGAAATTGAAAAGGTTGTTGCTGAAAAGGATAGTCGTGCTACCAAGATACGAGACGAGTTAATCAGGAAGTCAGAAAACAGAAATTTCGACGATGAATATAAACGACTTGAAGATGAGTATTACGCATTACTAAAGGAAATTAGCAACGATCATTCTGTAATTGTTGCCGATACTTTAAGCCAAGTCAGGCCGCTTGGTAATCCAGGAGCCCAGAAATGGGCAAAAGGTAGTAATAAGAAGGTCAAGGAAGTAGTCACCGAGGTAAGTAAATACTTGCCTTCTGATTGGTTAGAAAAGTCAAATACTACCGAGATGCTGACCAAAAAATCCAAGCGGGGATACTATAGAAAAAGTGGTTATGCAAGTCCTGCTCAGATAGCTATGGACGTAGCGAGTAGTAACGTCAATAAAACAGCTATCCATGAGATGGGACACCGTTTTGAGAATGTTGTGCCAGGCATTTATGAATTGGAAAAGCAGTTTTATGATAGACGCACGGCGGGCGAACCGGTGACCAAGCTAAAGGATATGTATCCAGGCTATGGCTATGGTGATAGCGAAGTTGCAAAGAAAGATAAGTTTACTAACTCATACATGGGAAAGCTTTACAAAGACAGATTTTATGAAATTTTTTCTATGGGTCTTGAAGGTGTATTCCTTAAAACCAATGACCTTTGGGAGAAAGACCAAGAGTATGTTGATTTTGTGTTGGGGGTGATGGCTGGGGTATGAGGATAGGAGTAAAAGGTAAAATAAAGGATACGAGTGCAGCAATATCGGCTACATGGGATGAGGGAAAGCTAAGCGGTGATAAAACCTCCATAGCTTTTATAGAGCATAAGGCCGAAATGGTTGAAAAACATGGAATTCCAGTGCTTGCCGCTACAGCCACCGGGCCATATTATGAGAAGGATATTATTAAGAACCCGGTATCGTTCAAGATTCTTTGCTTGGAGATATTAGACAATCCGGAGTTTTCCGGTGATGAAGTTACTATCGACATTGGCGAAGAAGAACAGCCTCCAATAGATGCAATATTTTAGTCAAACGCCTAACAGGCGTTTTTTGTTTGCCCTGAAAGGGGGTGAGTAAGCTGGGAGAACTTAATTATTTGTCTATTCCTTTTGAGGTTAAAGCCTTCGACACCGAGACAGGAGTATTGGAAGGCTATGCAGGAGATTGGGCAATAGATAACGGCAATGACATTATAGAGCGTGGCAGCTATAAAAAATCCATATCTGAGCGAGTGCCTAAAGGCTTGGTTAAGCTGCTAGATTCGCATATGAGAAATTCCGGTAGTGTACTGGGTACAGTTATAGAAGTGCGCGAAGAAAACAAGGGTTTATGGTTTAAAGCTAAACTGTCCGCTGCTCCTGGTTGTCAGGATACCATCATAAAAATCAAAGAAGGTCACCTGGATAAGCTGTCGATTGGCTACCGAGCAACGGTCTGGAAGTGGGAAACCGATAAGAATAATAATTCAATCAGAAGAATTAGCGAACTTACACTGTATGAGATTTCCGTTTTGCCGTTCGCCATGAATGAAAACTCCAAAATAACCTCTGTGAAGTCTGCTAATTACGAAGATACCATGGCGAACCTTGCAGCAATAACAGAAGAAGTTAAGGCCGGTAGACGTAACAGTAAAGATGATGCGCTAAGGATTATTGACGCCATCATCGGCCTGTGGGATTGCCTGGACTATGAGGATCAGGAGCATTTACTTGATCACCTAACGGAGGTCGAGGAAGAGGATGCTTCTTTGGGACAGACACAGGAAGAAGCTAAAAACCTATTTAACCGTCAAAAAGCTCTGGAGCAAAAGGCCAGGGCTTTAAATATGCAACTAAGCTTTGCTTAAAATTTTAAGGAGATGATCAAATGCCGACACCGAAAGAATTAATTGAGAAAGCGGCTGGCTTGGTGAAAGAAGCACAGTCCAAAATGGCAGAGTGGGAAGGCAAGGCTATGCCACCAGACGTTGAAGCGTCTGTTGATACCATGCTAGACGAAGCCGCCGAGTTTAAAAAGCAGGCTGATCGTGAATTTAAGGCTGCCGACCTAAATAATTACTTTAACGAACCCCAGCGTAAACACCCGGTAGCTTCTGGAGGCGGTACCGCTGGTCTTGATGATGCTATGGGTAAGGGTGCTGACGGTAAGGGCGAAGAAATGAAGGCACTTCGGGAAAAGGCGTTCAGGCGGTACCTGCGTGGCGGCAAGGAATCTCTTGAAACTATTGAGAGAAAAGCTTTGGCCGCTCCACCTGAAATGGCTTTAGGTGACTTAGAGACAAAGACATTATCGAGCGGTATTGATAGTGAAGGTGGTTATGTCCTCACTACCGACATGAGAACAAATATGATTCAGAAGCAGCGCGATCTACTGTTTATTCGTCGCTATGCTGAGGTTATCGACACAGCTGCATCACAGGTAGGTTTTCCGAGTTTTGATAATGATACAGGTGACGCCGAATGGACAGCTGAGTCTGGCACAATTGCTGAGGATAATTTAACTAATCCGTTCGGTAAACGCTATTTTACACCACACAAGCTAGCAAGAATATTCAGGGTTCCGATGGAGCTCGTAGAGGACTCATCGTTTAATATTGAAGGATTTTTAACTAAGCATTTTGCAATGAGATATTCTGAAATTGAGGAGAATAACTATCTGAATGGAAATGGCGTTGAAAAACCTCTTGGTACACTGAAAGCAGGACTTAATACTGTAGCTTCTGCCGTAACAGCTCAGCCAGGCTTTAATGCTGATGATATCCTTGAGGTTATCTACTCTATACGTGCTGTATATCGAAGGAACTGCCGGTGGATGTTGCACCGTCATGGGATCAAGTCAGCTAGAAAATTCAAGGATAACAATGGTCAGTATTTATGGCAGATGTCCCTAGCTGCTGGGCAACCTGATACTTTAGCAGGTTATCCTTTAGACGAAAGCGAATACTTCCCGGCGCTTCCGTCCTCTGTTGGTAGTGCTGCACCTGTCGCTATGTTTTGTGACTGGTCTTACTACTGGATCGTTGATAGGGTTGATATGTCTATTCAACGCCTAGTTGAAAAATATGCAGAGTATGACCAGATCGGCTTCAAGCTACGGAAGCGTACTGATGGGGCTCCTGTTATGAAGGATGCATTTGCTATTCTGACTCAAAAGGCTTAATATAGGGCGCTCTTAGTCGGGCGCCTTAAAATATTCTTATTTGGGAGGGATTTACTTGCCAAGACGCGACATGTTAAGTAACACCAAGCAGGTGATCAGTATTGAGGCTCAAAGCTTGGCTGAAGACGCTGTTACTCTGACCGGTTCTTTAGTCGATCGTGCAGGTTTTGAGGGTGCTGTGGCTGAGTTTAATATCGGCAGTTTGGCTGCTGGTGTTACTGGGGGTTCTGTCACCTGTAAGATTTATCACGGAGAAGAGTCAGACGGTAGCGATTTGGCTGACAGTGAACAGTCTGTCACCTATACCTTTGAAGCTGGCAAGAAGGCGATCAAGCGCATTCTTTACGCCGGTATTAAGCGCTATATTGCCTGTTATATTGACAACAGCTTTACTGGTGGAGATGCTGGGACCAACACAGCTATTGTGGCCGGAAATATCATGCTGACACATCCCAGGGAGGCGCCGGTTACGCAGACGTATTAATCGTTGTAGAGTAGGAAGAGGTGATAATATTGTTAACAATATTTTTAATAACCTTTTTAATTGCTCTTATTGTCTCTCTTGTTTGGGATAATTACAAGCTCCGCAAATCAATTAAAGAACTCTTGCCGATATTGGAAGAATTTAAAGCTAATTTGGAAAATATTTATATTGTGCCGAAGGATTCCATGAATGATTTGGCAAAGGAGATTCATGAAAAACTAAAATCTTGTGGCAGTTAATGAGGTGTCAAAATGGCCACTTGTGATATTGTTACTCTCGAAGAAGCGCTAAGCTACTTGAAATGCCCGGAGGATGACAGCGCCTTTGTTCAATCCCTCATAACAAATGTTTCGGCGCAAGCTGAGAAATATACCGGGCGGTTTTTTGTTCAGCGGTCCATAACTGAGCATAAAGATGCCGATGGAGAAGATGAGCTATTTCTAAAGAAATACCCCATCGTTGGGGTTCCGGTTGTTACTGACACGTCAAATAATTCTCCCGTGACTGATTTCCTGATCTATAAAGAAGAAGGATTTTTATATCGGGAAGCTACTTGGGATATAGGCCGCCAACGCTGGAAAGCGGAGTATGTTTCCGGCTATGCCGAGGATACGGCAAGTGTGCCCTCTGACATCAAGCAGGCTGTTTTGGAGTGGATTGCAAGCCGCTACAACCGCACGGATCCCAGTGTCAGAAGTGAAGGCATTGGCGATCTAAGTACCAGTTATGAAAGCAATGATCAGTTCGCCATGCCTGCCACCACAAAAGCCTTCTTGGATAAATACAAGGTGGTAGAGTTCTGATGCTGCAAAACTATCTTCGCCAAAAACTTGTAGTTGAGCATTTTGCCAGCAGTAATGAATACGATGAGTACACCTATTCTGAGGCCGTGGAATACCGGGCCAGAATTCAGCAAAAAGTTAAAATGGTGCGTAATACACAGGGGCAGGAAGTGGTGAGCAATGCTCAGATATACCTGGAAGGTAAAGTACCTATAACGGTTAAGGATCGCATAACTCTACTGGACGGGATGCAGCCATTAATCCAATCCGTAAGCACCACGCCTGACAAATACGGGCGTGACGTGCTGAAGGTGGTTTATGTATGAGATTTGATTTTAATATTTCAATGGACGCGCAGCTTGAAGAATTTTTTAGGCAAGCGCCTGAAATGTTTCTGCAGGCTGCAGCCAAGGCGCTGTATGAAGAGGCCGAGTTGATCATGACCGACAGTAAGGATAATTATGTTCCGGTTCAGACTGGAAACTTAAAATCCAGTGGACATGTTCAATTGCCCGTGATTTCTGGCTCTCAGGTAAGTGTTACTATGGGTTATGGTGGGCCTGCGGCAAAGTATGCTTTGGCTGTACATGAGGGCCTGGATATGCAACCAAGGGTTATTAAGGTTAGAGATAAAAAGGTTCTGGCTGTGCCGGTTGAAAAGTTTTTTGGCACTGTATATCCGTATGGCTCAAAGAGACTGCCTATGATAAGCAAGGACGGTAAGTTTGTCATTTTGGGCAAGCGGGTAAATCATCCGGGTGGGCGAATTAGGGCCAGCAAATACCTTGAGACTCCCTTAAACCAGGCGGTACCTAACTTGTCGGGAAATATAGCGCAACGGATTAAAGATGATTTGAGATTATAGGGGTGCGACTGGTAAATATTAAGCTATCTCGTTGAGGGCGGTTTGTTTTAGTTGGTTAACTAAAAGGAGGTGGTCTAAATTGCAGAATTGATCCGTGATATTGGTACATATCTTGTTGCCCAGGGGCTTGCTAATGGCATCAGTACAGATGTATTTTTGGATACTAGGCCGGATAATCCGGATGATGTTATCAGTATTTTTGAGTATCCCGGGCCACCGACCACAATCCAAGATGACATTTCCCGTCGGGTACAGATTATGGTTCGTAATAAAAGTTACGCATCAGCCAGGGCGAAGGCCTGGGCCATATTCAACCTGCTCGACCGACCCGACGACCGAATCATAACGGTAAATGGTCGGCGGGGCTGGTTTAAGGCACTACAGCAGCCGAATAAGCTAGATATTGACGCGAATAATCGCGTTATTTTTGTTTTTAACCTGGAGGTTTTAACTTCCAGAGATTAAGGAGGAATGACAAATGTCACCATTAGCGCGCGAATCTGCGGCGTTTGGTTTGAAAGACGTTAAGGTATACCCAACTAATGGCGCAGGAGGTTGGGGTACCGGTTATGATGTCCCGAAAGTCGTACAGTATGCTCCCAGCGTAGAGGTGGGCGGCAAGATGCTGGAAGGTGACGACACTGAGGACCAGTACAGCTATATAAAAGGTTACGGTGCTAAGCTTGCCTTCAACAAGATCCCAATGACTGTGTTATCTGCTACTTTAGGCGGAACAATTGAGGAAACCGGTGCTACGCCAAATCAAAAGGTAAGTTACACCTTTGCTGAGCGTGGAACGTCGTTACCTTTATTTAAGCTTGTGGGGCAAATGACAAAGGTCGATGACGGCCTAGGAGATGCCCGAGTCACCCTGACTAATTGCAGGGTAAAGGCTGGGAATTACGAAATTGGTGCAAAATACGGCGACTATGTATCGATTACCCTTGATGTGTGGGTGCAGGATCAGCCTGTGATTGAGTTCAATGAGACGGAAGTTGCTCTGACCACTTCTGCTGATACTACAGCCCCGACCGTACAAAGCACCACTCCCGCTGACGCAGCTACAGCAGTTGTTGTAAGCGCTAACCTGACCGCGACATTCAGCGAGGCAATTCAGCCCGGCGACGTAAACAGCAGGAACTTTGTCCTGATGAAGGCAACCGACGGTACGGTTGTTGCTGGTGCGCTGTCTCTTGGGACAAACGATACCGTTGTAACCTTCAACCCGACCAGCGACCTAAGCGTAGCGACGGCCTATATTTTGGTGATCACCGGTGTTCATGATGTTGCAGGAAATGTTCTAGCGACTCCGACCGTGGTCAACTTTACAACTGCTTAATAAAATAAAGGCGGCCTGAGCGCCGCTCTTACTAATTTTATGGAGGGATTATGATGCCGGTTAAAGATTTTGATGCTTTTTGGGCTGAACAACAGCAAGAAGAAATTAAGTTTAAGGTTTTTGGAAAAGAGGAAACACTTCCGCTTTCCCCGCCAGCCGCTATGATTTTAAAAATGGTTCGGGCGCAGCGAGAATACGGAAATAAGGATCTGCCTGAATCGGTGCAATTGGATCTTGCATTTTCTTTTTTTAGTGAGGCGAAAGTTGAAGAATGGTCAGAAAAGGGAATGACCATCGGACAGCTCACAGATCTTATGGAATGGGCAACCGAGCAATATAACCAGGGAAACGGGAAGACCCCCAAGGAGGGGGCGGTAAAAGAATAGATATACTGGAGAATTGGGCTGCCGTGGAGGCAGACTTCCAGAGAGAGTACGGGATAAATCTTATTGAGGCGCTGCCAACCATGAATTGGAGGCGTTTTTCTGTTTTGTGGAGGGGACTTGGTCCAAACTCCGTGACAGTTTGTTTAAATAGTGCAAAAAACGTGAGCGAGAGCAATGAGTTGGGGACTTGGACAGAAGAAAGTGGTCCCTTGGGTAAATTTAAAACGCTTACAGCAGGAGATTTGTCTGGTTTTAATGTTGTGAGGGCGAAAGGCGGTAATGCTTGATGCAGGTTGGAGAACTTTTTGCAAGACTAGGGCTTGATATGAGCGACTTTCAAGCTGGTCTTAATTTGGCTCGGTCATCAATGCAAAACACTTCAAGGGAACTGGTGCGACAGGCCCAAGCTACCAGTGCCGCTCTTCAGGGTCCGGAAAGGGTTCTGCAAAATATAAACACCCGCCTTCAGGAGTCAACGAGGCATTTTCAGTCTTTTGCCCAAGCTTCAAACATGCCGCAGGTGCAGCAGTCTTTCTCTCGGATCGAAGGCTCTATCCGACAAACCCGCGCTGAATTGTCAAGATTGGGATTCGGGCAAACCAAAGCAGAAGTAAAGGCCTTGGAGGCTGAAATGTACAACCTGGCTAATGTGCGAATGACCAGGCTAAAAGAAGAAATTGCACTAACTGAGAAAGCCTTGAAGCAAATGAAAGAAAGTGGCCGGGCTGATGAGTTTGCCGAAGAAATTCAAAAGGCTGAGGAAGCATTAAAACAGTACAAAAAAGAATTAGCCGATGCGGAACCAATCAAGAAAATGGCCGAAGTTGCAGGTTATGAAGTACAGAAAATATTCGGCAAAGATGTTATTGTAAAACCAATTAAAGACGGCGTTGAAGAGGCTAAGGCTAAATTAGTCGGTCTTGTCAATCAAGACCTAGCAGCTATGGCTAATGCAACATATGAAATGATTGACGGGGCAGCAAAGAGGATTGTAGGTGCTGCTGATACCGCTGCCCAACAGAAAGCTAAAATAGCGCAATTAGCTACAGCATATCAACAAATAGGCATGCAGGCTACTTTAGCGGCAGCAGCAATGGTTGCTGTAAATGCTATCATAGGAAGTTTTGCTGCAGAAGCAGAGGATGCCTGGAACAAATTTCAGGCACAAACACTAACTACTACAAGCGAAATGGGCCGGTTTAAGGATTCAATAACTGATGTTTCTACGAGCACCGGTGCTTCTTTTGAAGAAGTTAGCAGTGTTTTTTCGTATCTAAAAAATCAGTTAGGGGAGACAAAGGAAACTATTGCCGAATCTGCTGAGTTAGCATATACATTTTCTGATGCATGGGGAGTAGAACCGGTTGAGGCCATCCAAGGCATACGAGATGTTATGAAAAAACTTGGGGTGGACCAAAACCAGGCCAGCGACATAATGACTCTGGCACTCCAAAAATACCAGGGAGACATTGAAAAAGCTACCGAAGATGTAATGTCCCACGGCAAAGAGTGGAAAAATGTAACTGCAGCCGGTACGGAAGGTGCTCAAGCGTTTGAAAAAATGAACTCTGCGCTTGAACAGGGAGCTATGGGTAAATTCGGGGAGTCGCTAAGGTCGGTCAAGGCGTCACTAATTGAGATATATCAAGCAGTTGAGCCGACACTAGTAAAAATATCTAACGGTATTAGTAGTGCTGCTCAATCTGTTACAGAATTTCTGAGAAATAATCCTGGTGTTGCTTCTTTCGTCGGCTACATGGGCATGGCTGCAACGGCATTCACTATATTTGTAGCTGCCGGTGCACCAGTGGCCGGGTTGCTTATTCAGCACCGAGCACTCTTTCAAGGTTTGGCACAGTCAATTGTAGCCGCCAGCACCGGGGGAGTTGCTGTACTGTCGCCCCAGCTAGTCGCAATGCGAACTCAAATGACACTATTTAAAAACGCCATTCTGGGCTTGCCTAGTATTTTAGCTAGTATAGGACCTGCTTTAGCTACGATGTTACGTGCAGCACCGGGAGCAATTGCTGGTTTTGTCAGTAGTTTCGTGAAGATGAACCCAATGTTAACCGCCTTCGGAGTTCTTGCTTTTGTAGTTGCTCAAAACTGGGAAACCATAGGGCCGATATTTAAAAAGCTATGGGATGATATTAAACTTGCTTTTGAACCTGTTATGCAGGCATTTTCCCAAGCTAACAGCACCATTTTGCCGGTTATGATGAGTATATTAAACCAAATCAGTCAAATAATCGCGCAGGTTCTAGTTGGCGCACTAAAGACCATTGAGCCAATTATCCGAGCCATTGCGCAAGTCATTAATGGGGATTTTGGAGCAGCAAAGAATACCATGGTCGAGTTGGCTACATCATTTGTAACAGTCAAAGGCGGCCTGGAAACCTTGGGTAGCTTTGTTGGCATTGCCGCGGCGGCATGGGGCGCATACACCATAGCCGTCAATGCTGCAGCTTTTGCAAGCAACGCATATTCCGCGGTAACAAAGGTAGTTGCTGCTGCTCAAACAGTATTGAATGCAATTATGGCCGCAAATCCTATTGGAGTAGTTGTGGTGGCTATTGGCGCACTGGTGGCTGCTGGCGTCCTCCTCTACCAAAACTGGGATACTATGAAGGGCAAAGCACAAGAGATACAGACAAAGCTAAACGAAACATGGGAAGGCAGTAAAACCTCCATCTCCGAAAAATGGGATACTATAAAAACAAAAACTTCAGAGGTTTGGGATGAAATAAAAAATTTCTTCGAGGAAAACGGCAAAACCATCCTACTTCTAGCAACCGGACCAGCGGGATGGGCAGTGCTTTTAACTCAAGAGCTGGGTGCAAACTGGGATAATATCAAGCAAACCACAATAACTGCCTGGGAGAACATAAAAACAGGTATCAGTAACGTCTGGACTAGTATAACTAGTGGTGTAAGTAGTTCCACAGAAAACGTAACCAGTGCCATGAAAAACGGACTTGAAAACGCCTGGAGCTATATTAAATCAATCCCAAGTCAGGCCGCACAATGGGGCAAAAATATCATCCAAGGTTTAATAGACGGCATAAAATCACTCCATATCCCGATGCCTCACTTCAATTTTTCAGTTGACTATAAAAGTGTTGCCGGTGTAAGTTTTCCGGTACCCGACGTCAATGTTAATTGGTATAAAAAAGGTGGCATATTCACAAGCCCTACTATTGCCGGTATTGGTGATGTACCGGAAGCAGTTCTCCCGCTTGCAAAATTACCCGCATTGATGACAGAAGCACTTTTAGGAGCTGCTCAACGTCTTGGAAATTCACCACAGCAATCAGTAACCGGCACGCTCGAATCTAATACATCAACAGTAATAAATAATAATATTTATTTTACCGGCAGCGTAAGGAACGACAATGACATCAAAAGGATTGCTCAAGAGCTTGATAACTTGCAGTACAGTAGATCGAGAGGATTAGGGGTGAAGTAATGCTGGGTTTTGTATACGGTAATAAGCATAGCAGCGACTTCAGCATAATCGCAAAGTCAGTAAACCGCCCCATCCTCCCAGCTTTGCGAAAGAGAGAACTGATCGTTCCCGGCAGGCATGGGACCTATGATTTTGGTAATAACACATACGATAATAGGTCCATATCCGTGCTACTGCAGTATGTTGGCAAATCATTCAACGATCTGCGAATCAGGGCAAGGGACATAGCTGCATGGCTAAGTAGCCTGGCATATGCCGCATTAACCTTTGATGATGAAACTGACAAATACTACCTTGCAAAGTGCTATGATGCTTTGGAGCTTGAAACACTCTTTAGATCGGGTGCAGCTACCGTGCAGTTTGAATGTCAGCCTTTTGCTTTATACCAGGAGAGCAGCGGAGAGGACTTAACATGGGGGACAGCCTTGCCCTGGGGATCTGAATATACGTGGGATAATCTAGCGCAGCATACTGTCGCCGTGACAGGAGATATGGACTTTGATATTGATTATTTCAGCACACAAGAGTTAGGTTTAGGATCTCCCGCAGGAAGTAAATTTAATATCGTAATTACCGGCAGTTTTACTAACATCACCATAACACTAAACGGTAAAACACTCACCTACACCGGACCGGTTACGAGTCAAACAATTGTAATTAACAACGTCGATGCAACCGTAAAAATTAGCACAACAAATGAGCTGAGTAAATGCACAGGAGATTTTCTAAGCCTGAAACCAGGCATAAATACAGTAAATATAATCGGCACCGGGCTAAATTGTTCCGTGCTTTTTGATTTTATACCACAATACCTATAGAGGCGGTGATGCTGTGGCCTGGCCAGAACTTGTCTTGCAGATAACTGGTAAATTAAAAGACGATTTTCTAAGGTTAAACACATATTTTTCAACAGCAAAAGCAGCATGGGATGCCCACGTCGCCGGGACTGCAGATAAACATTTAATAAGTAGTGTGCTAAACGATTCATCTGAAGCCGGCACTACTGCAAAAGATGCCTTAGATCATAATAAAGGTAGAGTTGATGCGCACATTGCAGGGACGGCAGACAAGCACTCCGTAAGTAACATACTAAACGATTCCGCCGAAACCGGAAGCACTGCAAAAGATGCCTTAGATCACAATAAAGGTAGAGTTGATTCTCATGTCGCTGGGATAACGGAGAAGCACGCGGCGCAAGACATAACTTACTCCGGAGGGGCCACTGGAGCCGACGTAAAATCAGCGATTGACGGCCTGCAAGCCGAACTGACTAATCTTAGTTTTACGGGATCGGAGCACGATCCTCTTGTTACAGCAGCCCTGGTTGATACAGAAGGTGAGAATTTTGGGGACGCTGAAACATATCTTCATGGTAGGCTAAGTAAATGGGAAAATATAGTTTTAGCTGAAACTAAACCGGTAGTTGTGTTTACATTTGATGATGGATACACTGAAGACAGTCTTACATATTCGATTCTAAAAGAATACGGGTTTGTTGGATGTTTTGGGCCTATAGTGGACAATCTTTATGTTGCCGGCAAAAACCCAATAGCAAATTATTACCAGTATCAAAAGGAAGGCTTTGAAATATGCTCCCATTCGTCAACCCACGCAAACTTAGGAACAGTTGTTGATGATTCTGTGGTTGATTATGAATACAGACAGTCAGCAGACAAACTAAGAGGATTAGGTTTTGCCGCCAGAGGATTAATAGTACCTTATAGTTCAGCCAGAAGTGAATATTACGCTATTGCTGCACAAATTTATGATTACATTTTAATCGGTGGTACTGGTTTAAACGGCAAGGGAGATTTTAAATCAAACAAAACCCTTACGAGGATATCACAATATAACCAAGGTGTGGCTGGATCGCAATCATTAATTGACCAAGCGATTAATGATAAAAAGTTACTTATTTTTTACGATCATAGAATAGGCAACACTGGGGCTTTATCGGAGGCTGATTTTAGGTCTATTTTGGATTATGTGAAAACAAAATCAGATGCGGGGCTTATTAAAGTTCTAAATATTGCCAATGCGGTGTCCTACTATTATGGCATAGATTTAAAGCAGCGAAACATACCGATTTCCATAAAAAATTATGCCCCTCTTGTTACTGATTCAAGCTGGGTATTGCAGGACGTTAACACTATTGGCGCAATCATTGCTGTCGATTCGTCCTATACAGAGGCTGTTGAAAAAATCACAATACCTGCGAATGCTGCTGTTGATTCGGTTGTAAATTTTTACAATACAGTTAATTTACCGGCGTCACTTAATAGTCTAGGTGATAGGGTGAATATTGGCATTGATGCATGGCCTGGTAATTCGCAGGCGGCATATTTTAACCCCGAACTTGATGTTTTGTTTCTAGATTCTAATGGCAATACATTGCAAACAGTAACATACCCCTTTAAATTACAATATAACGCAGCTATTCAGATCAGTAAACTATTAATACCATGTTTTCTTAATCCCGGCATTGATATCAATGCCGTTAAAAGCATTAAAATAGTATTTAAGATAACTGTAGCAATTTCGCCAACAGTTAGTCACCCAATTAGTCTATCAAACGTAAATATTACATTTCCTAATTCACGTTATAATCCTGTTTCAGGTAGCGTATCAACGCGGGAAATTGTAAACATGAATGATGGAAATTTGAGTGGCTTGCCACATGTGACATGGACAGTATTACACGTTGATACAAATGCTTTTAATACTGCACAATATAGTATACCAATAAGTGGGTCATATACACTAAAAGCCTTGCGGTACGGTCGTTTTAGGGTAATATTTAATCCTGTTTATATAGTATCAGGATTACCAACAAATTCTAAAAGGTTTATTGTTTGTTGTGAAAAAAATGTTTCGTCACCTACAGGCAATAACGATTATAGATATTATAAATATCTTGCTGATGTTGATAGTCAAGTATTAAACCTTATGTGTATTTATGAGTTTGTACTCAATGTAAATGATACATTAACGCTTGCAGTATTTGACGATAACACAGGTGCTGTTGTTTCAGCCGGTACTGCAATAAAACTACCCTTTATTGTGGAGTATTTCTCTCAGTAGATTTAAAATTTTTAGATTAGAAAGAAGGTGTTTATTTGGTAAAAGTTTATGACAGCAACATGAACCTAGTTGCTGTTTTACAAAACGCCTACAAAATCGGATATGGGAAAAGGCTTAATGAAATACACACGGCTCAATTCAGCTTACCAGCCGACGACCCAAAAAATGCAGAGTGCCTGCCGTTTAGATTTGCAGAAATATTCGATGCCGGTGAGAGGGTAGATTTATTCCGGATTATACCCACAAAAACGGCTAAAAATGACTCAGAGCTAACAAAAACATATCAATGTGAGCATGTTCTGGCAACTCTCCTGGATGATATTTTATTTCAGTATCACCAGGTTTCTGGCACTCCTACTGCGAACATTGGTTACATCCTAGGCCGCCAATCTACGGCTCGTTGGCAGGTTGGCACAGTAGGTTTTACGTCTGTCTATGAATACAAGTGGGAGAATGAAAACCTTCTGGCAGCTTTATTTAGCTTGCCCAAAGCCTATGCAGGCGAATATCAATGGACATGGGACACAACTACCCAGCCTTGGACACTTAACCTTATACAGCCTCCTACTGCCGCTACAGCAAGGATAATGTACCGGAAAAATTTAATAGGCATCACCAAAGAAGAAGACCCAAGCTACATTATCACAAGGGTTTATCCCCTTGGATATGGTGAAGGAGTTAACCAACTAACTATTGAGTCGGTTAACAGCGGTGTTCCTTATCTCGATGCCTCAACTGTCGCCACTTACGGGGTAATTGCAGCAACATTCATCGACAAGACAGAGGAAAACGCTGCAACATTAAAGGCAAAAGCTGCTGCCTGGTTAGAGACAGTCAAAAACCCCCGAGTGACTTACTCTGTAGATGGAGCTGATATATACTCTATCACCGGGGAAACGTTGGACAGGTTCAGAGACCCAGGCATCCTGGTGCTGGTGCAGGACGAGGACATAGGAGTTTTCACCGCTCGAATTGTCGCTGTAAGTAAATCTGACCTGACCGGTGAACCGGGGAACATATCCCTGGAGATAAGCAATAAGACCCTGGATAGCGCAGATACTATTACGGATTTACAAAAGCGACAGCACATTAACGATGTGTACGCCCAGGGCGCAACAAACCTGGACAGCCATGATTTTGCAGATAACTGTGATCCGGATAACCCAGCCGTTATTAAGTTCTATTTGCCGGAGGAAACGGTTAGGGTTAATAAGATGTTGTTAAGCTATGAGGTGGGGAAGTTTAGGGCTTACAGTAAGGCAACTAAAGATGGTGGGGCGGCTGTAGTTACGTCTGGTGCCAGTGCTTGGTTTACCCAGTCTGGGTACACGTCAGGCATAGCTGCTACTGATATTTTCGGAGATCATAACCATGACGTAAGTGGAACAACCGGAAGTAGCGGCGATCCAAGTCATAGCCATAGTTTTAGCGATACCACAAATACTGACGGTGATCATTCTCACGTTATTACAGCTAACCATAGCCATGATGTTACGTTGCCTGATCATACTCACGGAATAGAGTACGGTATATATCTCAATCCAGAATCACCGACATTAGTTTTGATATTAATTGATGGCACTACGGTAGTTGGTCAAACAGCAACAAGTGGAGACGATATTGATATTATACCGTACCTTGCTAAAGATGGTGACGGAAAAGTTATCCGTGGCTGGCATGAAATAAAAATAACGCCCGATGATTTAGGGCGCATTGTGGCAAACGTAGTCACTCAGTTATTTGTTCAGAGCAGGGGTGGCGGTGATTATTAATTAATTATGCCAATATGCTGCAATTCACTTTTATAAAAATAGAATCTTCCTTTTTCTACCACTAAGGTTATTGTACCTAAATCTGTATTTATTTCTACAGTTTTATTATGACTGTATGGGTGAGGAAAAATTATTTCTACATCACCATTCCTCAGCGTTACCTTTTCCCCGACAGACATAAAAACATTATAATCATGTATTAAACTATCAGCGCTAATTAAGTCATCCATACTTACACCACCTTCAATATTTTCCTTAATTATATCATTTTTTAGGGTGGAGGTGGTATTACTTTCAACAGCAATAGCATTAGTCACAACAACAGCATTATTCACCCCGTCCCACGTTACCTGAGCCCCCAGGGCTTCAGCCAAGGCCCTGGCCGGTACTAATGTCCTGCCGTCAATAATCTGCGGCGGCACATCGGGGTGAATTTCCTGGCCGTTTACGATAAGCTTAATGGGACTGGCGGCAAATACAAAAGAACTGGTGGCAAGGATTAGACCGGCAACAAGACCGGCGATAAATTTTTTCAATGGAAAGACCTCCTTTTTTTTACTATTATAATAATCAGAAAGGATGATTGCAATGACATTAGAACAACGTGTTGAGCAACTTGAAAAAGAGGTGGCTGAACTAAAAAAGGCTTCAGTCCAGCCGGATGTTAAAGAAGTTTCGAAGGAGCTTTATCAGATATTGAAATCCGCTCCAATGACTTGTATTAAAGGAAAACACAGTGTTCCGCCCGAGGAATTTAGAGAAATCTTAGAGAACGCGCCTGTTGTAAATCTTAATAAAACAAAAATTGATACCATGGCAGAGCCTATACAGTGTATCGCTTCCAGGGAATGCGGCGGAAATCAATATTAGCTAAAAATTTAACAATATCCGTTTTACCATGATAAGTAGGAGTACCCCTTGAATCTTGAGCCATTAATATAATAGGAGTACCCAGTGGAAAAAATTTTCTAAAGCTGTTTCTGATATCTTCTCGGTCAGAGCTATTAAGAACATGGGGTTTCACGATTATAATAGCAAATGTAACACCCTGTTCTTTTATTAAAGCTCCTTCAAACTGCACATTAAACACCTCCCTTCTTCAAAAATAGTCATGACAATGCTATCATTCGACAGTTGGGAGGTACTTCCTTTAAAAAAGAATGTCGAAATATAGCAGTCAGAAATATTCCACGTGGAATAATTGGAGCGATGCACCCAAGGCGGGTGTTTTTTATTTGTCAAAATTGGTTACCGGAGGTGGGGGAGTGTGGAAGCTGAAATCCTAAAATCAGCGGCCAGTCAAGGGCTTTGGGCGACGCTCTTTGTAGCGTTGCTTTTTTATGTACTACGGGTAAACGAGAAAAGGGAAGAACGACTGTTAACGGCTTTAGAAAGTCTCGGTAAGCAGTACGAAAATCTTTCTAAAAACGTTGAGGACATTGCCGACGATGTTAAAGAGATGAAAGGGAAGGTGGTATAAATGTTAGCACGTGGATCCAGAGGTACGGATGTAAAAGAACTTCAGCAAAATATTATGAGACTGGGCTTCAACCCAGGACCAGCAGACGGCATATTCGGGAGCAGAACCGAGGATGCCGTTTTAAAATTCCAGCAGGCATATGGGTTAGCTGTTGATGGACTTGTTGGCCCGCAGACCCAGGGGAAAATCAGAGCACTAATTAGCGGTAGTTTAGTCGGCCGTACCTTTATTATCGCAGCCGGTCATGGTGCAGGTGGGGATCCTGGGGCGGTGGACGGCATTGATCTAGCTGAAGAGGATTATCTGCACACCCTGGAAAAAGACATCAATCTTCTATTTGCTCAGGAGCACAAGGAGAAACTTGAAGCCAAGGGTGCAAAGGTGATTTGGATTGAGCAAAGCATTGACTATTCTAAGCAGCCGGCTTTAATTAAGCAGAAGTATCCTGGCGCTGATTTGTTTGTCTCATGGCATAACAATGCCGGTTATCCTAGTGCCAGTGGATTTGAAGATCTGTCATACGGTCAAAGTAGCCCGGCATGGAAATTGGCCGAGATGATTCGGGATGAAGTAAAAGCGGCGAGAATCCCTATGCACGGCAAGGGTACCTGGGAGCGGCCTGGGTTGTGGTTATTGCGTAAAACCGGTATTCCGACACTTATTATTGAAGCCGGTTTTATCACGAACCCTGGTGAAGAAGTTAATCTGCATGATCCGGCGTACCGGTCGCGGATTGTGAATGCTGTTATGGCGGCGATGTTAAAGTATTATTCAAAGTAGGTGTTAATAGCCTCAATTTAGCCGGGGCTTTAAAAATTAATTAGGAGGAACAAAACCATGCAAGAAATCTTATCTCAATCATTTAGCCAGCTAATATCCATTGTAGTATATTTAGCTGCACTCACATTATTTTCTTACGTCGGCATGATGATTAAAAAGTACCAGCCGGTTGTTGTTGCCTGGCTTGATGCCAACACAACCGCAGCGCAGAAAAAACTAATCAAGGAGCTTGGAAGCGAAGCCTTTGTCTATGCTGAAACTGTCTTCCGCGACAAGAACGGCGCCGATAAGCTACACGAAGCCCTTGCCTTCTTTCAGAAAAACATGGACAAATACAATATCCCTGGCCTGACCTACGAAAATATAAGGAATGCGGTTGAACAGGCGTGGCTACAAGATAAGAGTCTTAGGTCTTTTGATGTGCAGGTGGATGCCGGTAGTCTGGAGTCGGGGGGGGTTGCTGCGCCGGTCATGGATGTACCGGAAAGCCAGACATCCTGATAAGCTTGATAAGTAATAATGAAGCGTATTAATTATTATAGCCCTGCCGAATATGGTAGGGCTTTTTTTGTTTGCCCGAACAGAAACAAGATAAAGTTAGGACAAAAAGAATAGCACTTTAGGGTAGTCAAAGCCCTAAAGTGCTAAAAATCTCTTATTAATTTAATCCTCGGAGGAAATCAACTTTAATAATATTCCAAAAATCTTTAGCGATTGCTCTGTATCCAAAAATATCTGGATGGATATTATCTTCAGGTAGATATTTTGTTAAATGTTTATCCATTGTTGTATAGGTATCAATGTATGTTGTATTACCATATTCTTCATTAATTTTAACAGCTACCTGCTCCTGAATGGCTTGGTTAAATCCTTTTATTAGGTGCATTACCGGCTCTTGCATTTGTTCGGGGTAATAGGGGAATGCATTATAATAACCCATTAAATAAATCTTAGCATTAGGATTTATTTGTTTAAGTTTAACAACAATATTAAAAATCTTTCCTGCTACACTGCCTATAGCAGCTTTTGCAGCTTCTTGTGGATCTGGATTGTTTAATAAACCTGGTATCAAGCCCTTTAAGTCATTTGCTCCTATATCTAAAGTAATTATTTCTGCATTGGAAATAGATGCAATTCTATTGATGTTTTCAGGATTGGTGCTATCAATGCTCGCTAGAACTTGATCAGTGGTGTATCCAGCTACTCCAAAGTTATGGTAGTCACCCAAAACACCTTCACCATCTAATTTCTCGGCTATAAAATCTGTATAACTTTTATCCAGTGTACCAACTGGGGTAGAACCTGCAGCAAGAGAATCCCCCAACGCTACATAGTCAATCTGTTGACTACTTTGGGCGAATGCTACTCCGGTCATAGAGAGTAAGAACACCAAAGAAAATATTATTGTCTTAAGATACGACCTATTGGGGTTAAGTTTCATACTTTAAGCCTCCTTATTTTAATATTATTTTATACATATAATAACACAGGCACTAAGATTTGAATATAGGTTCTTAATAGACTGATGCGGGAATAAAAATGGTTTTTGCAATGAATAACTTAGTAATGAGAATTTCATACCGAGATGGGGTTTATTTAATATCACCTTAAAGGAACCAGTAGGGTTTTTTATTTCGTAACAAAATCGTTAAACTTTTGTCCTTGTTTTGCCACATTCATTGGCTATAATAAGAAAAACAAAACAGGAGGGGATAATATGAAACGTAAATGGATAATTGGTATCACTTTATTGGCTTTAGTAGCCTTCGCTATTCCGGCATTTGCGGTTACCGACCAGGCCACCGATGCTAAAGCGTGGTTTACTCAGAAATTTGAAGCTAAGAAATCATCAGTGGACCAGGCGGTTAAGGATGGTAGAATTACTGAGGAACAGGGCAAGGTTTGGAAAGACCACTTTAATCAAATGGCCGAATTTCATGAGCAAAACGGTTATGTTTGCCCTGGTGGTGGTCCCGGCATGGGACATGGAAAAGGTAACGGTGGTATGATGGGCGGTAATGGAATGGGCAGGTGGGGCGGTCAAACTTCGGTAGCACCGACTCCGACAAACTAAATAAGAATAAACTTCTGGCTTATTGTACCCTCCCTAAATGGGAGGGTATTTTTTATTCCAGTTCAATTTCTTCTCCGCATACTGGACATTTAATACTATCACTGTTATCATCTAATTCAAACAAAGTACTACAATTTGAGCAAGCAATTCCATATATCACATAATCCCTGATGCGATCAAATACTGCTCCAATATTATCTTTATCTGTCAAAGTAAACACCTCCAATAACCTATAAAAGTAATATTCAACATAATCATGGTAAGTCCTTCTATTGAAAATTAGCTGTCAAAAATGGCTCCGACAACATGCCCGTTGAGTTCCAGTGGCGCGGCCTGAGCTACCATGTAACGCATTGTACTGTCATGGAATATGTCCCTGCGTATTTTGAATATGGGTCGCATATTTATTTGCCCCGGTACCGGTGCTTTACGGAGCAGGGGTTGATTTGTGATTTGGTGAAGGTTGAGGGTGAGTGGGTGTTGGAGAGGGTCTGGGATTGAAAAATATGTGAAAAATACTTACTATTTATTATTTGGTTTTAAAAACATAAGTAAAAATATTTTATAAATGTTGTGTTTTTTGGATTGGAAGCACGTCCATGTTGTGGTATAATTACATGTCGTGTAGTATGCGAGCCGTAATTATTTAAAGGAGGTGGAGAATGGTATGCAGTGCGGATTTCAGGCTAAAGATGTTATTGGACTAACAAATCTATCCTATAGACAGATTGATTACTGGGTAAGAAATAAATTTATTATTCCTCGCACTATCCAGAAGGGTAGTAGACGCATCCGTATTTTTTCTTTTGATAACCTGGTTGTTATCCGTGCGGCTATGAAGCTATTAGATTTCGGACTGGGTTTTCCTGTTGTGAAAAAAGCTGCAACGTGGCTCCAAGAGGCTTTTGAGAGTGGTGCTAAGGGGGATTTTCTTTTTGTAGCCAATGGAGATAATCTAACGTTTTTATGCAGCGATACAGATGAGATTTTACAACTCATGCGTGGTAAGTGCGCGATAATAATTGATTTAGGGCAGATAATTAGTCAGTTAGAAAATGATATCGAAGTATTAAGACAAAGAAATATTTCTAGCCAAAGAAGTTATACCATTCCCGATTTTAGTATTGCTTGATGTACGGCAATTAAAAAGAAGTATCGGTAACGGTAAGTTCCTTAGTCTTGAAGAATATAAGTAATAGTTATTGCTCATATTGTATATAAAATTTTTATCTTAATCTTGACAGTAAAAAGTTATGCAGCTTCTTCCAGCCGATGCATAAAGGGCTTTCTGCTTTTGGACATAATTATTCCGTAAATCACAGTATTTCTGAAATTGAAGAAATTATGGAAAAATTCTTCCCGAATAACAGACATAACCGTTTCCTCAGAAGGAACTTCTGAAGAGACAGTTCTTAACCAACCACAATATTTTTGATTAATATACCGTTCATGGTTTATGGCAATAATTTGTAGAATTCCGGTAGCAATGCATCCAAAGTTTACAAAGCCTTCAATTGCATTTACACTACTCGCTATTAACTGTTGTTTTTGGGAACTTAAGTTTGTGAGATCGCTGGTAGTTTTGTTACCAAGTTTCGGCCATGCAAGAGTCCAAAAATGGTAGCAAAAAGAACCTATAAGGTGCTTCATCACCTTAAAACTAACTTCGATTTTAAAGCGATAACTGTAAGCGCGAATAACATTTAATGGATCTATGTTCAAATCGGAACACATAAGGATAAACTGGTTTTCTCCGTCTTGAACCAATACAAAGCGAACCTTCTCCTTTATGGGTTTCCAAATAAGGTCGATACATAAAAAGGAAATAGTTTTCTGCTGATTATAAGTTATGATTTCTGCCTCTTGGAAATCTGTGTGCCGTAACTTGAATAATTTCATAAGTTTAAGTGCGTTGCCATAGGTACGTGGTCTACCCCGCTTACCTGTTTTAGGAGGGGGATCCTCATATGCGACAACATTCTTTTTGGCACGTGTTATCAAATGCAGTAACCGGTTACCATTTTGGTCTACTAACTCCTTGGCTATAAGAAATGTAGGGCCAACTGAAAAATAACCGTCCAGTATAATGAGACATTTTTTGCCTAACTGAGTTGCCATGCGAATGGCTGCTGAGGCCATCAAAGTTACCAGTGTTGTTTGTTCTTTACCCTCTAATATTGGAGAATCTTTGCCTTGAAAATCTCTTATTCTGTCTACACCTTCATGAATTTCAGCCATGATCGGTATGCAGAAGATCTTTCTTTTTTCATTGCCGGCCAGTAGACCAAGAACTCCAAAATGATGTCCAGTGATATAGGAAGGCTTTCCAGAGTTATCAGATTCCTGGTGAAGCTTTTTGACACCCGGCATATAGTTTGCTTCTTTAGATACTTTAGTACCATCACCGACAAACAACAAATGATCTTCGATTGTTACTGTTGGACAACGAGACTTTACAATGGTTAACCAGCACTGTTGGATATTCTCCAGTTTCCATGATGATGCTCTAAAAAAGTTCAAAAAGGAAACATAAAGATTGGGTTTAAGACCAAGCCACCGGATTATGGATGTAATCCCGTGATGATCGAGACGAATGATCAAACCCACAATGGTTATAACAAACCAATAGAATGAGGCACCCCGGCTAAAGCACTGGTAAAAACACATCAATATTTTGCTAACTTCACTAATCATGCCCGTCACCCTTCTTTAATGAAAAGGTGTTAGGTGCAGTTCTAATAAACTTCTGTCCTACTTTGACCTTTTTAACCAGTGCTGAAACGATGGAGTCTCGTTCAAGAGTAACATTAAAGTGTCTTTCAGCAATTTCTATGATTTCCGAAATGTGAAGTGGCTTCCCGGCAGATCGAAGTATATCTTCAACAAGATTAAGCTTATACGTACGTTGCTTCTTGGGTGCTTCTTCACCTTTGTACTTATCTATAATCTTTAATGTAGCCTCGGCTATATCTCTTTGGAATTCTAGAAATTGGTCAAATTCGCTCATGGGTGTATCCTCCCCGAAATATTTATTACTGAAATGATACACCCATAACCATGAGTACGTCAATATATTAATTACCTTATTTAAAGCTGCTATTACAGTAATTTATCATTAAAGTTAGGTATGTAAAAATATTGTGCAAACATTTTTGACTTTAACTGTTTCAGACACTGACTGAAACGGTATAGGTTTATTACTTACAGCTTATGGCAAACTTTTTTCTCTCGAGATCATAATAAAAACAACAATTTGCTTCAAATATATTTCTCCTAACCCAAATTTGACTTTCTGCTAAAATTATACTATAATGTATCTAATATAATATTAAGTTTTCGCAATTAACTTTCTGCAAAATAACACTAGAATTGGGTATCCATACTATCTAGTGTTATTTTGTTTTTTAAATTAAATTTAAAACTCACACTGTCAAGTATTTTTACTTTATCCCCTATTTCCAATTAATTGCCAAATAATCAAAAGTAGAAGCGGTAGGGGGAGGAGAGAGAGTAGACAGTGTGTAAAAGGTAGAGGACTCTATTTTACTTCTCCACTAATATTATCATTGGATTTAACTTTACTATTGCTACTACTATTATTTTTATTCATTAATGTTTGTACCGATTTAACTGCAACACCACTAAGTATACATCCATTTATAAAGTTAACCAATATTTCTTGTCCATTAAAATCAGTTCCTAAAAGGTATTTACTTAAAAAAAGCAATCCTTGACTAATTACGAAGACTAGGTATTTTGTAGATAATGTTTTACCAAACGCTTTAAAATAAATGCTATCTATAATTTCCTTAAAATTTTGTGTTAGTAATACTATTACTAATATGAGTCCAGACATAGTTGTTAGATTTTCCATTGTTATAAATTGTTCCATAATAGAACACCTTCCTTATTTTTATATTAATTATAATTATTATATTTATTTTATTAATTTAACTATTTATCTTCTACAACTCTTTTAATAACTTCAAAAAATAACCAACCAGGGATAGGTGATTCTAAATTCTTTTCTTCTTTCCATATTTCAGAATCATTTATAATACCTTTCTTAGATAATACATCAATTGCATTTTCGCCTAAATTTTTTTGCCAATCTAATAATCCCATGTTATTTTCTTCCTTGTTGTTATTATTTGTGTTATTTGTTTTTTCTACTTTTAATTGTAAATTCAATGCTCTTCCCAATCCATTAGTTATCGAAACAGACAGCCCATTTAAAAACTTATCATCTTTAAGTAATTTTGCATCATTAAGCGAAGATACAAATAAATTCTCTAATAGAATTGCTGGCATATTACTTTCACGTAAAATATGAAAATTACTTTTCTTCATACCACGATCAATTATATTATAATTTTTTAAATAACTCACTACTTCATTATGTATAATTTTTTGATATTCTATAGATTTGCTAGAAGGATTGGTATAAATATGTGATTCCCAACCTGTCGCTAATATAGATGTTGAAGAATTGCAATGAAAACTAATAAGATAATCAGCATTAATTTTATTAGCATATTTTGTTCTATCAGATAACTGTCCTCTAGGTAATACTATAATTTCACAGATATATTTATTTTGTAGACGATCTATTACTCCATTTGAAATAATCTCATTTAAATCTGCTTCTATTAAATTATTTCCACAAGCACCTGGATCTTTTAATTTATATTGTGGAGTTATTCCATGTCCCACATCTACCAAAATTATCATTTTTTAAATTCCTCCTTGTATTATTTCATAATAGCAACTAACGCCCCACCTATAGCAGTTAATCCAATTACAACTTGTATAATTATATTTGTTTTATTAGTATTTTTTGTTATTTCTTTTTTAGTTTCATTTTCGTTTTTTGATATTATCATTTGATTTAAAGTTGATATAATTGAATTATTAGAATTTAATAATATATTTTCAACTCTATTCATACTTTCTTCTAAATTTGTTAATTTTTCATTATTCTTAACAAAATTAATTTCAAGTTCTTTAATCCTATAATCATGTGACTTAAGAATGTTTCCGAATTCGTCAAAACGCTCTTATCCACTTTACAACCATCTCCTTCCAAAATTTCACCAACTCCATTACAAAAATTCTTATAATTATTTTCATAATTTATCATAAAACACTTTACAACTCCTCTCATATGTAATATAATTATGTCACACAATAATAATTCTACTATTATTGCTGTTAATAAGTATAGTGGAGTGAGAGTGATTCCACTATACTTTCAAAAT
>Ga0209318_1000818_pt1 | contig 25261 bp, 31 predicted proteins | sample RifGroE1_FD_183999 | JGI IMG/M metagenome (GOLD analysis project Ga0209318, IMG submission 183999) | Groundwater microbial communities from Rifle, Colorado, USA - Groundwater E1 (SPAdes) (version 2) | ecosystem: Environmental > Aquatic > Deep subsurface > Groundwater | place: Rifle, Colorado...
ACTTGATTTTAATGGAAATAAAATTAGTTCAGACACTATATATATGGTGTTTATTTTTATTTTAGATACTATATGTAGTATGTCTGTTTTATACAAATTCTAAAAAGGAGGAAATACAAATGTCATATTATATTAAACAACAATTAATATCAATGAATAGACCAAAAGAAAAATTTATCAATCTTAAAGGAATAGTAATTCACAGCACTGCAAATATTGGAGCAACTTCTCTTAACCATTTTAACTATTGGAACAATGCAGATAGACAATCATCAGTTCATTTCATCGCTGATTGGATAGGAGAAGAAATTTATCAATTCGTTCCTGAGAATGAAATAGCATGGCATACTGGAAGTTGGCAGGGAAATAGAGAATGGCTTGGAATAGAAATGGCAGAAACGAATGATAAAAATCAATTTGAAATTGTATGGAATAAAACAGTTTGGTTTGTTGCGGATTTATGTATTCGTCATGGTTGGAATGTTGATGATAATGTATGGTCGCATAATGGATTAAGATCATTATATAAAGGAGTAGACCATACAGATCCGTACAATTACTTGACAAGAATGGGGAAAACATGGAAACAACTTTGTGATGCAATTGATGCTAAAATTATCGAATTGAAAAATTATAAGGAAGGAGTTGTAAATAAAGTGGCAGATACAACAAAAGTAGATAAAGATGTATATTTATCAGTGAGAGTGCTAGATTCTAAAGCAGATCAATTAGTAAAAGACATCATAAAACTCGGCTATGCTACTAAGAGGTTAGAACTCGCATAAATTTATTTTATAATTTTAATATTAATAATATTTATTTCTATATTAAATTGTATTATGTATTCGCAGTCTTCGGAATTTGCCCGATTCCTAGACTGCTATGTTTGCAATACTCTAAATATTGCATCCATTGACGTAATTATAGCATAAAAAGAAAGGGCGTGTCAAGTTTAATGGTAGAAAATAATATAATTATGGAAGAGGTGTTAGAAGTGGATGAACATGAGGTTCTTGAAAAAATTGAAGACCATGAAAAGAAACTTGGAGAACATAAGCAAATCTTAGATAGTCACAATGGAAAAATTCAAAATCTTGAAACAAATACCAGCGTCTTAAAAGAGAAGATGACCAATTTAGAAGGAATTGTTACTCGTTTTGAATCTAATTCTTATCAGACACAAAATAGTATGATGCAGCTACTTTCACAAGTTATTGTTAATACTTCTAATACTTCAGTTGAAATTGTAAAAAATGCAACACAAAGTGATATAGAGATAAGTAAAAATAAAACTGAAATTGAAAAAGTTAAAAACAATAATACTGTAGTTATTACCGTGAAAATTTTAACCGTAATATCAGCGATCATATTGGGATTCCTTTCAGCAAAATATGGAATTACTTTAAAGTAATAAAAATAAAGATTAGGAGAGGGTTTATCTGAATAAATTCATAAATTATATTGTAATAAAAATAACATCAAGATTAACAATAGAAATGAAAGAAGAAATTACAAAACAAAATGAATATATTTATATATTGCTTAAAGAAGAATTAGCAATTATTAAAGAACAAAACATTTCAAATACAAAACAAATAACAGAGATATCTAAACAATTGGATGTAATTGGTAGAACTTTGAGAGGCAAAGGATTTAATCAATAAATAAAATAAAATTTAAGGAGAATGATTTAAATGGATCAAAATATTCTATACTTGGGAATTTCACTGTTAGCACTTGTTACAATAAACATAATTTTAGGATCAATTTCGTCCCTCTTCCAACAACAATTTGACAAAACAAAATTGTTTCAAGGAATCATAAAGGGGTTAGTGGTAACAGCGTGTTTTGTGGCAGTTATTTATGTCGGAAAGTTGACTCCAAATATAATTGTCATTAATGTAAATGGAATCAATGTTGATTTATTCACCGCAACTCATATGTTAATGCTTTCATCTTATATTTTCTATGGTAAAGAGGTTTTAATTAAATTATCTAGTTTTGTTAGTGGTAAATATAAAACAGAAGAAATTATAACAACCGAAAATAAAGTAAACAAATCTATTGAAGGAGAGAAATAATTATGAGAAATTTTATTAAGAAGATTGATAAATTATATTGTGATTTATGTATTGATGTTTATTTTAAAGTAATTATATTTTTACATCTTGAAGATGAATTGATTTTTAAATAAAAATAATATAAAAACCAATAATTTCACAAATATAAAGCACTCTCTAAGCGTTTAGAAAAGTCTCTACCATACAAACTTACATAACATCAATTCAAACAGCTTAGAGAGTGTTTTCTGTGATAATAACAATATTGTGGGCCTGAAAAGTGTTGCTACAGTAAGGGTTTTAAGAGTGAGAAATTACTATTTTTCTACACTAATCATATAGTGAATACTTACCATATAAAATCGCACTTTTATTTTATAATTATAAAAACAAATAAAATAAAATAATAATTATATTAACTACTAAAAATAAAATAAAATTTTATAAAAAGAAGGGAAGGATACATATGAGTTTAAATCAAATCCCAGACTTTATGTTGTCTGATGAGGCAGGGAGTGTTAAGGATAAGATTGCGGTTTTGAGTGGAGCTGGAGGAGCAGTTGAGAAGACAAATAAGAGTGAGTTTGATGCGTATAAGGCAGAAACTGTAACAATAAGTAGCTTTCCAATTCAAGTGCCCGAAATAGATGACACAGCTAGGATACAGAGAGCGATCAATGCATGTAGGACAAAAGGAGGTGGGACTGTTGACTTACTTCCTGAAAGATATGACATCTCGGCATCCCTAGTGCTATACGGTTATATTGTTCTACAAGGACAAGGCCAGAAAACCCTTTTGGCTATAAATGGAGATTTTCCTGTTGTAACGAACGATGGTAATCTTCCATATGATGAAAGAAAATTTATAGGTATTGAAAATCTATCGATACAAAATACTTATACTACAATTAAAACAAGATATGAAATAGAGTTGGTCAATCCGTTTGCGGCAACTATTTCAAATGTGTTTATTTATGCAAATGCTGTTAGTCAAACAGATGTTACTTTGAACGGAGTAGCAGGGATAAGAGTATATACCGACAATGGCGGCGGGGAAGGTGGAGAAAGTTATTGTACTAAAATAAAAAACTGTCTTCTTTCCAACGCTTCAATTTTGATGGAGCAATCTGACAGCAAAATAACAAGTTGCTTTGTATGGTCGCAGACTAGGGAGTATGGTATTTATCCAAAGGCTGGTAACATAACCATTATTGACTGCGATATTGTCGGAAGTGATATTCATGGTGGTATTTATCTAACATCAGAATCAAAATCAGCGAAAGTATTAGCTTGTTTCTTTGATGGTTCTTATGATGACGTACCAACCGGACACGGCATATATGGCTACAAACCCCTATTATGTACTATTACAGGTAATGTGTTCTGGAACAATAAGAAATCTGGTATATGGTTAGATGATGCCATATACAATACAATCACAGGAAATGTTTTTGACAACAACAATAGGAGTGAAGAAGGTTATTCCGAAATCACTCTAAATACAAAAACAGATTGGGCAGCAACTAAAAACACTATAGTTGGAAATACCTTCTCAGGGTCGAGAACCACTAAGGGATATGCTATCGAAGAAAGATATGACGATGGAAAGGTTGCCCCATATGAGAACAACATCATAGGAAATAGCTTTGCACCGTCAAATTGGAAAGACAATACAGGCATAAAGTCTTTTTCGCTAGTAAGTTCACAATTCAATAGCCCAAACATTTTAAGTCATGGTTTTTTTGATGTTCCATTTACTTTAGACACTCTAAATAATGACACACCAGATAGAAATGTTAATTTCATGCCGGGAAACTGGGGTTTTACGTATTCACCCTCTAATAATATACTGATTACAGGTCTTGGTATTTCTTTTAGAACTGGCTTAACAAGTGGGAGTGTTACGTATAAGATATTAAAATCAGACGGAACAGTTTTACGGTCAGAAGTTATAGCGATTTCAGCTACTGATTATAAAAAGATAATTACATTTACACCCATTTTCTATGAGGGGGGTGGGAGTGGAGGTATTCGTGTGATGTTTAGTTGTACAGGTTTAAACGCTAACACGGATATATCCGGTAGTCTGAGAGTTATTAGTACCGTTTAAGATTTGATACTCATAAACACTTCCAAAAATTCACCATCAAGCCCCAACTTCTTGTCCCTTAGTTTTAAAATAGTTGTTTCCATTCCACTATAGCTTTTTATAAGATCGACGAAATCATAATCCCAATCTATTGTCACTAAAGACCCCTTGGAATCTATTGGATTTCCATGATAAATTGGAGGTTTAATAAATTCTATACCATTTTCAGTCTTAATAGCTCTTACTAAAGTCTTTTCCCAGTAGTAATATGGCACTGTAAAAATGTGTGTACCACCTGGTTTAAGTACACGCGCAATTTCCTGTCGCAGTAGACGCATACTATCTATTAGATTTGTGTTTCACAAACTGTATAAATACAAAAGAAAGAGAGTAATTAATTTTACTCTCTTTCTTATTTTATAAAGAATATTAAAATAATATCCATTTAATTCCAAATAAAATTCCAGTTTTATTGGATAAGTATAGACTAGGTAGTAAATCAAAGGAATCAAGAGATAATGGAAGCATAAGAGAGGTAAAATAGGGTATAAAATGAAATATTAGGCGATTTAGTTCGATTTGAGAGAATTTTATTAATTTAAAGTTCTCTCTTTTGTATTATGTCCAAATTTAAATTTATTGAAAGGAGGTGAGAGGATGGAAGATTCAAAAGATAAATATGTTTACCTATATGATTTAAAAATGGTACAGTTCTACATTTCTAGAGGAAAAGTTGTTAAAGATGTTGGGATTCATTATATGACAAATAAAATGTGGCATAAATTTGACCGTGAGGAAACAAAAGATACATATTTGCTTTGGAAAAATCATGAGAGATAGAAATGGTATTTTTGTCTAAGTAATTAATTTTAATAGTAAGGAAAATAAATAACGAAAGAAGGAATAATAAAATGGAAAATAATAATAGCAATAATGAATTTCAAATATTTACTGGAGAATTGGGAAAATTTAGAATGGTAACTATTGATGGTAAAGATTATTTCGTTGCAAAAGATATTGCAAACTCATTAGGATATAGTAACCCAAGAGACGCTATTAGTAGGCATTGTAAGGGCGTCGTGAAACACGACAGCTTTAAAGATGGAGGAAATATGATATCTCTAATTCCTGAAGGAGATGTTTATCGTCTTGTGGCAAGGTCTAAACTACCAGAAGCAGATAAATTTGAATCTTGGATTTTTGATGATGTAATTCCATCTATTAGACAAAATGGTGCTTATGTATCTCCTGATATAACTCCTCAACAAGAAGAAAAACTTGATAAATACTCTACAAATAAGAAAATTAAGAACACCTTTAAATTTTGTAACATTGAATCTATAGAGGCAGAATTTAAAGAGTGTATGATATATCATAAAAACAAAGATGGTAAGGAAAAGAGTGGTATTCAAAATACAGTAATTAATGCTTTAAGCGATAGAAAACAAACATTAATAGATAGTGGTAAGGGATCATTTGCTTTAGTTTTGGCAGAAGTGATAACTGCCATTGGAAAGAAACAACTTGAAACAAACAATAAGAGTAAGAGTCAAATTATATCACATAGAAATAAAGTTATAAATAAGCAAGGAAGATTAATTAGCGAACAAGATGAGATTATAAGAGAACAACAGAATCAAATTGATTTCCTTAACCCTAATATAGAAGAGTTTACAATGGTAAAAAAGCATCCATTTTCAACAAATTATATGACAAAAACAATAGTTGATAATAATGGGAAACTCAAAACAGTAACCTCAGATGAGTATAGAAACTGGCAAAATTCATTCCCTAACTATGCAATATCGAATGAAAATCATATTGATTGGAATAGCAAAATTTATCTATGGTTAAGATTTGATGCTTTAGAACGTTTTGATGCAGACAATATGATAAAAAGTTTCCAAGATCAATTAGCAAGACAATATAATGCCAATGACAATAATGTTCAAATCAGAGAAGCAACCATAAATAAAGTAGTTAAATCTTATGGAGAGGGAAAGATTTATTATATTATCAGAAATGTTGATTAGTAATACATAAATAATAATATCACATTTGCAAGGGGTTGTCCAATTTGGATGACTCCTTAAATAATTATTTATGTATTATATACAACATCATAAATAAATAAAATCAATTAACCATCTTCATCTTCTCTATAAGGATGATAATTACTAGCATTTTCATAACAAAAATACATCTTGCAATTCTCTGGGCATCCTTCAACTTTGAATGTCTCAAATTTCATACATTCCTCATAATTACCACAATCTAATTCTAAATGTCTTTTCACTTAAATCACCTCCATTTACTACATTATAGCATACTTAAAGAAAGAAGGGAAATATTATAAAACTTAAAATAGGCATAATAGACGCAGATTTAATAGGAAAATCAAAACATAGATTTCCAAACTTAGCATGTATGAAAATTAGTGGATATCATAAAGAATTAGGCAATAATGTAACATTAGTAATAAATTATCGTGATTTGTTTTCCAAATACATAGAATTACCACAAGATGAAAAACCAAACTTTGACTTTATAATATATGATGACATAACTAAGAAAAACTATGTTAGATATTATAGAGAAGAAGATATAGTATTTGATAAAATTATTATAAGTAAAGTTTTTACCGAAACGCAAATGCCATTACAAATAAAAGATTTAAAGATTACTGAGTATGGAGGGACTGGATTCTTTTATGATAAGGCAGAACCATTGCCTTATGAAATAGAACATCACATGCCAGATTATGATTTATATAATGAATGGGTAAATGAAATGATGTCTAAAGGTAGAAAACGTAAGGAATTTGAGAATTATTTAGACTATAGCATAGGGTTTACCACTAGAGGTTGTTTTAGAAAATGTCCATTTTGTGTAAATAAAAATTATAATAAAGTAGAATTACATTCTCCAATTAGTGAATTTTATGATCCTACACGTAAATACATATGTTTACTAGATGATAATATATTGGGATATCCAAAATGGAGAGATATAATTCTTGAATTAAAATCCTTAAATAAATATTTTCAATATAAACAAGGTATGGATGAGCGTATTATGACTGAAGAAAAAGCTCAATTGTTAAATAGTTGCAAGTATAAAGGTCATTATATCTTTGCATTTGATAATATCGAGGAAAAAGAAATAATCATAGAAAAAATGGATTTATGGAAGAAATATTGCAAAAAGACAACAAAATTATATACATTTTGTGCATTTGATAGAAATGATAAGTGGGATGATAATTTCTGGAGGCAAGATATAATAGACGTTTTTGAGAGAATTAAAATATTAATGGAATGTGATTGTTTACCATATATAATGAGATTTAATAGATATGAAGAAAGTCCATATAGGGGTATGTATATTAATTTAGCTAGATGGTGTAATCAACCTAATTTATTCACTAAAAAAAGTTTTAGAGAATGGTGTATTGCTGATGCAGAACTTCAAACATCAAAAACTAGTGCTTCTTTGAGATATATGATTGATTTTGAAGAGAAATGTCCTGATATTGCTGAGATTTATTTTGATATGAAATATGATGATTTGAATAAATATAAGAAAATAATTTAAAATTTTTTATTGAGTTTATATGGTTCAATCTTCCTTATTAATAAGATAACCAAAAGCATTTGCATTTAACTTAGCTTGTCCTATGGACTTACAGACACCAACATGGAGTAATCCTTCATTATCACGATAATTCCACTCTACTAGTTTACACTTTTTGATGTTGGATATAAACTCTTCACTAACGAATTCACCGTTTTTGATCTCGGATGGCACAATCATTTTAAATCCTCCTAATTATGGTTAGTTACAATTTATCATATCATATAGTAATAATTAAGTAAACATCTAGATAATTGTATCGGATAATTTAATATTTCAATAGATAGAATCTCATTCTTTTAATTTTAAGGATTGGGATTTTCTTGTGTTGAAATATACACAAAACTAGCAGGAGTAATGGATAGGCCATTCATTATTAGAAGATAACTCGCATCTTATCCTGCTAGTTCTCTATTTTTGGGCGAGTAAACAAATTAATAAATTAAAAAGAAAGCGAGATGTTGAAAAATGAAATTATCTTTAGACAATGTATGTTACAATTGCAAACCACAAAAGGGTGAAATCGGAATTATAAGCAAACGTATACCAGAAAATATTGTTGATATGGAGATTGAGGAAATAGCGAATAATCTAGTTCAGCCATATGGTAAGAGTTGGTGTCCTGCTACTTTTAAAGATGGAAGAAGACTTAATGAGAATTTTGTGTCTCAACAAATATTTGGATTAGATTTCGATGATGGAATATCTTTTGAAGAAATGATTGAGAGATGTAATAAGTATAATATATTACCTGCATTTGTTTATACTACATTTTCTAGTATTAATAATAATAAATTTAGAGTTGTCTTTGTCTTAGAACATGATGTAGAAGATGTAAGAGTAAGAAACCTAATTCAATTAGCATTAATGAAATTGTTTCCTGAAGCTGATAAGGCGTGTAAGGATGGTGCAAGAATTTTCTTTGGTGGAAAAGAATTGATATATAATGATTATAATAAATTTATTAATGTTCCCGAATTAATAGATAATATGATTGCTTATATTTATTTTATGGATAAAACTCATGCTGCTAAAATTGTAAAAGATTTCTGTAAAGGTGTTGGAGTAAATATGATAAACGGATTGCCAAATATTAAAATAGAAGAAGATTTGGGCGAAACTGCTATCACGGATGTGTGCGAATCTGAGGCACATCCTATAGTATATAATAGGAAGTGCCATGATTTATCACAATCTTACAGCATTGATTTTAGTGAAGAAACAATAGAAGAGAAAGATATTAAGAGTGATACCATAGTTTCTCCCAAGAAAACAAAAACATATAGTGTATCTAATACTATTGAAACAAGACAGCAACTTATTAGAAGATTTAATTGGGAAGACTTAGAAGAAAATTGCCAATTATATAAAGGATTTAAAGATGGTACACATTGGGCATATCATCTAGAATTATTTGGTATAGCGACAAATTTATTATCTATTAAAGGTGGTAGAGAAAAGTTCTTTGAAGCATTAAATAAAGATGAAAAATATGATATTGATAATTGGAATTACCAATGTAATTATATTGTAAAGAAAAATTATACTCCTCAAAGATGTACTAATTTTTGTCCTTATAAAACAACTTGTGAACATGGAATAAATATGATATGGTCTTCTAAAATCCCCAGAGGTCGTATAAGTATATTGTCTACTCCTACTTTAAAGACATTAGAGCAAGCAGAAAAAGATTTAATTAGCACTTTTGATACAATTCAAATAACAGGAAAACAAGGAGAAATTTTTTGCTTAAAGGCTCCAACTGGATTAGGAAAAACAGAAATGTATCTTAACGTAAAAGATTGTACGATTGCGGTTCCTACACATAAATTAAAAAAGGAGATATATGATAGATGTGTTGAGAAAGGCAATGACGTTGTAATGACTCCATCTTTGCCTGAATTGCCAGATGATCAAAAAGAAAAGATTAATAAACTTTATAAAATAGGTGCGTATAGAGCAGCGACTAAATACATTCATGATTTAGCATTAACTAATCCAAAAGTAAAAGAGTATATTTTGCAAAATGAAATAGCCTTAAAATCAAGAAAAACATTGATTACTACACATTCTAAATTATTATATCTCCAAGAAACAAATAATGAAACAGTTATTATTGATGAAGATATACTCCCTAGTCTTATTAATGTTGATTATGTTTATACTGCTGATTTAATGCAATTAGAAAATGAATCATTTACTCCTAAGACACAAAATATTATTGATGATTTATTAATGGGTGTAAAAAGAGCAAAATGTAATATTGTGCAAGAAATGCCTTCTTATTTATTGAAAAACAGTAAAGAAGTTTATGCAGTAATATTAGCACATACAAATAAGTTTAATACGAATATTTTAGGTTTCTTAGATTGTACTCATTATATTAAAACATATAACTCTAAGAAACAAGAAATTATTAGTTTTGTAAATCGTAGAATTTTACCAATAAATAAGAAAATAATTCTTATGTCAGCAACGCTAAATGAACAAATCTGTAAGCTGGCATTTGGTGACAAAATGATCTGGATTGATTTGGGTGATGTCGAATTACAAGGAAATATTATTCAATATCCGCAAAAGAGTTTCAGCAGATGGCAAGTAAAAGAGAATAAAGACTTAATACCGTTAGCTAAAGGGATTGCAGGAGATATGCCAACTATTACATATAAATCTCTATCTGATAAATTTAATACTGTAGCTACATTTGGAAGTACGGCAGGTCTAGACAGTTTAAAAGGACAAGATATTTGTGTAGTTGGAACACCGCACGTTTCTGAGATTGTATATTTATTATTTGCTAATGCTTTAGGGCTGAAACCAAAATTAAATGATGCTACGATGCATTATACAAAAATAAAACGTAATGGTTTTGAATATTTTTTCAATACCTACAGTAATGATCTCTTGTTACGAGAAATTCAGATAAGTATAATTGAATCAGAGTTAATACAAAGTATAGGACGTGCAAGGTTGCTAAGAAATGATTGTACAGTAGTAGTATTAAGTAATTTACCTATACAACAGGCACAGTTTGTATATTTGACAAATGAAGAGATTTCACTCTTAAAAAAAGGCAAAGTTATAGAATAAAACCTATACAACTCAATAAATAAAATTCCCCTTGACATAAACCAATAAATAATGTTACAATACATTTGTAAATGATTCATTATTATTTTCCATTTCATTTACACTCTCTTTCTTTCCTTGTGAGGGAGTTCTAATTAGATTAGGATTCCCTCTATTTTTTTACTTTTATTATCTTTTGACTTTAATATTAATTATGATTTGAATTATGTTTTATAAATGATAATTGTTTTTATAAAACATAATAACATTTAATAGAATAATAAAACTAATAATATATACAATCACAAATTCAATTATCATTTAATACAAAAATAATATTGCTTGCACTCCCACCTAAATCGTGCTATAATAAGGCCATCTGAAGCAAGGGAGAGTGTTAATATTATGTTACATGCGGTTATTTCTGAAGTATTAAACGAAGTTTTAGGGGAAGATATTGGAAATGAAGTAGATTGTAATTTTTCAGATAATTGCAGATTGGATTTGATGATTGACAAAATACCATATGAAGATTTTGTTCAGAAAACTAAGCATTTTATATCAGAAAGTGATATTGTTAGTCATAGAGAGTCTAAATTTGTTTTAGTGGTTACTATTAACTTGACAGATGAGTTCGTAAACAAAATCATGTCGTATGTGAATCCAATGGTTATTAGAGAATTTGATGAAATGAAGCAAAGTAGATAATTGGATAGGGGATTAAATTCCCCTTTCTATTGATTATTTTTTGATTAGATTTATTACACTTTTTATAGTACGATAAATCTATAATGAAGGAGTATGATAGTATTTGAAAAAGAAATATTCTGTAATTCTTGAAAATTGGGGTAATATTGATTATAGACAAGATCCTAATGCTCCAGTATATGGCGTTCCTAATAAAACTATTCAAGTCAATACATTAAAGGAAGCTTCTCAAAAAGTTCGTGAATATATAGAAGAATATGAGTTAAAAGCAGGAAATTGTATTGGTGGTTATGTGTTTGAAGGTACAAAACAAATTGCTTCAATCTCATATAATGGTAGGATATGGGAAGAAGGAAGTGAACACTATCATGTATATTAACAGGATTATTGTTTATTAATCTATCTATTACCTTTTGACAATCATATGCTCGTCTACTATAATTGATTAGATGTAATGCAATAATAAAGGAGAAATGTATAATGGGAACAAGACATTTAATTTGTGTAGTTAAAAATGGTGAATACAAAGTTGCTCAATATGGACAATGGGATGGTCAACCTAGTGGTCAAGGGTCAGATATATTGAATTTTTTGAAAAATGAAATGAATAGAGTTAAATTTAAAAATCAGATTGAAGCATTAAGTTTTATTTCAAAAGAAGAACTAGAACAAATGTGGATTGAATCAGGAAAAGATCCTAATGAAAAACTCATACCTATGGAAATATCAAGCAAATTCAAAGAGTTATATCCTGAAAATTCGAAAGATACTGGTTCTGGAATCCTCCAGTTAATTCAGGATTCTAATCGGCAATTAAAACTAGATAATAGTCTTAATTTTGCTAATGATTCATTGTCATGTAGATGGGGTTATGTAATTGATTTAGATAAGAATTTATTTGAGGTGTATGAAGGGGCTAATGAAACTCCATTAAATGAAACTGAAAGTTTTATTCTGTACAAGAACAACAAAACCCAATCACTGTCCATGATAAAACCTATTATCCTATTAAACAGGTTATTAGTTTTGATTTGGATGATTTACCAACAGAAGAAGAGTTTCTATTTAGATTTAAGGGTTAAATTGGCATAACGGGAGAGTGATTAGATATGTTAAATGCCACTATATTTAATGTATTAAACAAGGTTTTAGAAGGAAATCTTGAAAGTGTAGATTTATATTACGATCTAAACGAAAAAGTACAGTTAACAACTAAAAGTAAAATGTTGTATGCTGATTTTACTAAGAAAACTTCTCATATTATATCGGAATATGACATTGGGAGTATTTATGATGAAGATGAAGAAGACCTAACATTCACTATTGATTTAACACGCGAATTCGTGGACAGAATTATTGCTTATGTAAAATCTCATTGCTTGAATGATTTTGAGGAATTTATGAAGAATTAGATGGAGTGGTTGGAGAGGGAATTATTTACTATTCCCTTTTTCCTTCTCATTTTATACATAAATATAAAAATAAAATTTATATTTGACAATACAATCTGCTAGTGGTATGATGAGAGAGTAGAAAGCGAGGTGAGAAAAAATATATAATTGTATTAATAAATATCAATACATAAATTACAAAGTTCACAACCAATAATCTAAAAAAATTGTATTCACAAAACTCACAAATACTAAAATAATATATAAGGATGTGCTATTTTTATGAATTCTACTGGGGTAAAAATTAGAACTCTTCCAGACCCCAAATGGCCTAAACCTCCAGTAAATGAACTGAAAAAAGATTAAGTTTATGTATATGTTTGAACCAATAAATATGAGTTGTGGTAATTGGTCAAGTTTTAGGTGATTAAGTAGTTAGGTTGGAGTAATAATTCATTAAAGTAATAAATAAAATATACAGGAGAGAACTTGCAGGTTTACATAGCGTAGCTACGCCTCCCTGATCAGGAGGAGAGAAAGAATAATGGGATTGTTAACAAAATTTGTGATAATAAAATGGAACCCAAGAAATAAAAAGTGGTATGAAAGTAGAGGATATATTTTTACTAAATGGAAAGATGAATTTGAGGTTAAAGTTGAAGATTTGATGAATAGTTCTGATGTTCCTGTAAAAATTAAATGCGATGGATGTGGGAAAGAACTAATAGGAATTGGATGGTTAAATTACAAAATTTACGCAAAAGAAGATGGAACATATTATTGCTTTAAATGTGCTCATAATAAACACGTAAAATGGATTTCTTTCAAAGAATGGTGTTACGACAACTTATCTGTAAAATTAGCTGATTTAATAATGCTAAGATGGGACGATGATTTAAATGTTGATAAGTACGGCAATAAATTAACACCTAATGATATAACATATAGTTCTGATGGTATTAACAAAAAAGGCTACTGGTTCAAGTGTTTAGACCACCCAGAACACGTATCTGAGCAAAAAAGAATTAATGGATTTGTGCATGGTCAAAAAGGAAATCTTGATTGCAACCAATGTAACAAAATTATAATAACCCATCCTTATATAATAAAGGATTTAGTAAATAAAGAAGATGCATATAAATATTCTTATGGGACAAGTAAAAAACTTGCCATGAAATGTTTCGATTGTGGTTTTGAAAAGAAAATGTTTGTTTTTGATTTTATAAAGGATGGATTTGGTTGCCCTCGTTGTTCGGATGGAAAATCATATCCAGAAAAATTTGTATTTAATATGTTGGAACAAATAACAAAGTTAAATAAAATTAAAGAATTTGAAACAGAAAAAAGATTTGATTGGTTAATTTATGAGTTTAGAGATGAATTGAGAAGAGGTAAATTAGATGGCTATTTTGAAGTAAATAGCAAAGCATATGTAATTGAAATGGATGGTGGATTCCATGAAAAAGACAATAAAATGAGTGGGCAGACAAAAGAAGAAAGTAAATTTATTGACGATGAAAAGGATAGACTGTGTGAAGAACATGGTATAGAAGTGATTAGGATTAGAAGTGTTAAATCTGAATTAGAACACATAAAAAATAACATAATACAATCAATATTGCCAAAAATATTAAATTTCAAGGAATCAGATATTGATTGGTTAAAGTGCCATGAAGCAGGTGTAAGAAATTTAGTTAAAGTAATTTGTAATATGTGGAGAGAAGGAACCATAGATACATTAGAGATATCAAACAAGGTAAAAATAGGTAGGAATACGGCTGTAAGATATTTAAATCAAGGAGCAGAATTAGGATGGTGTAATTACAATGGGAGAGAAGAATCTAAAAAAAATTACATGTCTCATGCTAAAAAAATTAGTGTAAAAGTAATTTGTATTACAACAGAAGAGATATTTGATTCTCAGATTGAAGGAGGGTTGAGATACAATATTGATGCAAACTGTATATCAAAATGTTGTAGAAAGATTCAAAAATCAGCAGGTAAACACCCAATCACAAATGAACCCCTCAAATGGCAATACTACTCAGAATACATAAAATCAAATCAACTCGAAGCCGCAATATAACCAAATACATAAATAAATTATTTTACCACAACACATTTTAAAGCAAATTTTGAGGACTAACAATTAGATAGTGCTATATCTAATAAAAGTAAAAGAAATACTCACTCCTCTACTTTTAAGTTAGTCCTCAATTATATAAATAATTATATTAATTTAAGGAGGTGATAAAATGGAAACTATAAAACTAAAACTATCTACTGAAGAAGTTATTAAAATGCTAGGAGGAATAGAAGCAGTTAAGAAGATTTTTGAACAAGTTAAAGAAGAAGAAACACATGATTAGTAAATAAGATGAAAGAAGTGTGAATCAATGTTGCTAACAACAATTATAATAATTGTCAACATTTTTATATTGATAATTATACACAGTACAATAGAAGGATACTATGAGAATATGTATCGTGCTTATGGGAGTTTTAGAGTTCCTATTGTTAGTTTAGATCACAAAGAATTAGATAAAATTGATGAACTTTGTGAACAACTCAGAATCGAAGCATCTATAGCAAAAGAAGATACTAATTGGTTAATACAGAAAGTAAAAAAGGTATATATGTTAGAAGATCACGATGGTTCTGTGCGGTATCAACAATAGTGATGTTTGAGTGATGCTATCAAAAGGAGGTGATAAACAATGGAAAAACTCTACAGCGAATTAAAATCAGTTTGGTCTACATATTCAGATGAAGCAAGGAATAATTGGGTAATGATTCTTGGTGGTAAGAAGGATAAGAGTGAAGTTATGGCTATTATGGGCGAATGTCAAGAGGGATAAATAAATAATAAAATAAAGTGAGGTAAAATATAATGAGTAAAATGGTAACTAGATTGTATGTTTATGGTAAAAATAATGTATCTATTGAAAATTTTCCTACTGATAAATATCATACGTTTGGTAAGAAATATATTGAATGCTATGATTATTTTACTAAAAATAAAGATTATTTCTATGAAGATAATATATCTATTGAAAAGTTGGAAATGATGGGCTACGTAATCGAAGGAATTTTCGAAGATGATAAATGTGAGAATTTTTCTGAATTATACTCTAATGCTATTAAATATTTGTTAGATCATTGTAAACCCAAGGAAAAAGATGTTGAATCAGATAAACATGTATTAGATAAATCTGAAATTAAGGATGATAAGGATATGTTGGCAGATTTCTTGTTTGTTTTAGATGAAAGAATTAAGGCATTAGAAAAATTTGTAAAAGAGTATCAGAAAGAGAAATTTGATTTAAAAAGTTATTCACAAATGGTAATTGATGAAATTAGTAAAGGTATGCAAAGATATGGAAGAAGATAAATAATTAGTTTTTGGATTAGGGAGTAAATTATAAAGGGTAGTGACCGACCACTGAAGGAGGAAATTCAAAATGGAAAATATTAATAAAGTAATTTGTCAAGACTGTGGAATTGAATATGATAAAAATCAATATTATTTGTCACGTATTGAAGGCCAAGAAAGAATGGAAGTTTGTAAATATTGTTTTGCAAAAGAGTTTATCAGTAGTGAATCCATAGAGTATATTTTTAGAAAATACAATATTCCATTTATTACTGAATTATGGGAGCAAATTAATGATAAATATCAAGGAAGTAATGTATTACCGCAATATATGAAAGCATTATGGTTGCCACAATTTATTAATTTAAGATGGAAAGATACTGATTGGAACAAGGAAGATAGTCAAGAAGTAGAAGTGAATTTCTATGATGGAATTGTTAAAAATCTTAAAAAAGAAGCAGTAAAATTGAATGATAAACTTGCCAAAATAAGAGAAAGTTTAAGTTCAATAAATAGTTTTCAATCTTCTCAATCAAGAAGTAATGATATGAACTTGTACATATCAACATTGAAATCATTAAGAGAGACATTGGATTTAATCAGTAAATATGATTGGAAATTGATGTATTCTGAATATGAGATTTTGGTTAGTAATAAAGATTCTGATAGAGGTAAGCTTGGAAATGAAGTGAAACAAGTTTCTGTATGGGAGCAAAATCATGATAATCAAATTAAGAATCATAAGATTTGGAGCGTGGTAGATGCTTTGGATATTGTGGGTAAGCAAACTAAAGACGCAGGGAGTAATATTGGAGAATCTTATAAGAGATTAAATAAATTATTGGAATCTACTCAAGATGAATTAGATAAAATTGCATCTGCCGAGACAATTACAACTTAATAATAGTAAAGCAAATACTCCTAACTACCAAAAGCAGTTAGGAGTATAAATATAAGAATTAGACAATATTCTATTTCCACTTTTCATTTTCTTTGGCATCTTTTAATTTTTCTTCTTCAGTTTTAATTCTCATAAAGAACATAAGATAACCACAATCATAGCACATTTGTGTAATAGTTGGCGAATGATTTATTGTAAGCCCTGGTGATTCCATACGAATACAAGCAACCATGTTAAACGGTTTAACATTTTCACTTTTACATATTGGACAAATTATTGGGACATTTGGATTCCTTTGAGAATTTATGCTTGTGTCTCCAGTTGTATACACATATTTAGACATTGATTTAATACCTCCTATCTTAGTTACAATCATATTATATAGAATTTTAGCATGAATGTCGAATATGTGTATTTTAGAAAATTGCGTCTACAGTCTCTTTGCTCATCCATATAGGTGTTCCCATTTTACATCTTAAACATACAAAATTATAAGTGCGAATAATCATCATAGATTTTTTATCTTTTGAAGGAATTTCAATTTTATCTTCATACCCATTTGAATTTATAAAAGGACTATCACAATAAGGGCAAGATGTAGGGAGTTCAGGTTCTTTTTTACCTAATAATGTTTTCATATTATTGCCAATTAATTCAATTGTGACTGGTTCAACTTTTTCAAATATGTTTAACTTGTTTAGTGCTTTAATCTGTTCTTTAGATAGATTTATTCTAGATATTTCATTTAGAAGATTTTCATGAAAATCATTGTTATCCATTATTATTGCTCCTTTTATATGGGATTTAGTTTTTTATTATAACATAACCTGATGTTTTATTCAATTTGATTAACAAATCCAATAAAAGTATGTTTTTAATTGATTATTATTGAATTTTAGATTTTGAAAGTGTTGCTAGAGTAGGGTTGTAGAGGTGGGAATTGTTGGGATTTGGATGGTTTGGAGGAAAAATAGTAAAATTAATAATAATGATAGAGTATTTATTGTTAGCAAAGAAAAGTCAAAACAGTTTTTAGAGGATAGCAGAAAGAATGTAATTTCTCCTAAGTTTTTAAAGAAATGTTTGAATTCTTATAGGTTGTTGAATAAGAAAAGGGTTGTTGTTTCGATGGAAGATGGTTTAGAAGATATAGAAATAATTGGTCTGAGGATGTTTTGAGTGGAAAGAAGAGGGTTGAGATTTGTGGTGAGGTTAGAGCTTAGTTTGTAGAATTGAATTTTATATTGATTTATTTTTTGAGAGCTGTTGAGGCTCTTTTTTGTTTGGATTTTTAAGTTAGAAATGAAATTGAATTTAATTTTGGTTCTTTGATGTGATTCGAAGCATGTCAAGGGTAAAACGAGACGCTTGAGTTTTCCTTAGAACTTGAGTATCTTATTCCATTTTGTAAACCTATTAAGGAAGGGGATAGATAAAAATGAGTAAAAAATTAACAGTTGAACAAGTAAGACATTTTATTGAGATTGAGAGTGAATCAGGGTGTAAATTGAAAAGTGAAGAATACATAAATAATAATACTAAATTAAATATGGTTTGTAAATGTGGGCAACCCTTTGAAAAAGAATATGGTAATTTCAAATTTGGAAATCAAAGACTATGTAATGCTTGTGCCAAAGAACAAAATCTTATTAAACAAAGATTCACTATTGAACAAGTGAGAGAAATTTTATTAAAATACGGTTTTGAATTATTAAGCAAAGAGTATATAAATAGTAAAACAAATCTTATTTATAAAGACTGTGATGGATATTTTTATTATAGTACATTGGATACATTTAGGCGTAGTAAGAAAGGAAAAAGATTTCATCCTTCAAATCCTTATACCATTCAGAATATAAAATTGTGGTGTATTTTGAACAACAAACCTTTTAAACTAATAAGTGATGTATATATAAGTTCCACAGATCAACTTTTATGGCAATGTTTAAAAGAAGAATGTGGGGAAATATTTAAAAATGATTGGAATCATATATCAAATGGTAATGGCTGTGGAGTATGTTATGGGTGTCAAGTTACACAGACTAAATGTTTAGCAAATCTCAATCCAGAACTTGCCTCAGAATGGCATCCTACTAAGAATGGAAGTTTAACACCTTTTATGGTTTCAGAATTTTGTAATACTAAAGTTTGGTGGAAGTGTAATAAATGTAATCATGAATGGCCTACATCTATTGCACATAGAAACTTTGATGTAGGAACGGGGTGTCCAAAATGTCAGGAATCACATGCCGAAAGAATTATCACTAAATATTTGGATGAAAATTTATTTAAATTTCAATCACAATATAGATTTAAGGATTGTATAAATAAACGCCCTTTACCTTTTGATTTTGGATTATTGGATACATACGGTAATTTAAAATTATTAGTTGAATATGATGGTGAATTACACTATAAACCATATAGAAACGTCAATAATGCTCAAGCAAAACTTGAACAAACTCAATATCATGATGCTATCAAAAATAATTATTGCATTAAGAATAAAATTCCATTACTTAGAATACCATATTGGGAATTCAAAAATATTGAAGAAATACTAATTGATGTTTTAGTAAATGGGAATATGGATAGCAAGTTTTTTGTTAAATAATAAATAATATTATAGAGGTATCTACTTAATTGTAGATACCTCTATTTTTTACGTTTTTAATCCTCCGTTACATGATTGATAATCAAATTAGAGATATCCTTCTGAACTTTTGAAGAATTCACAAGTTTTGATCCATCTCTAAGACAGAAATTCCATATAGGATTACTTCTACTTAGAAAATTTTTGTCTGCTAACTTTGTAAGTCTATCTTTCCAATCATCTTCTTTGCGTAATCTATTAGCAAGAGCAAAATAGCCTGACATAAACATATTTTCTAAAATAAAATTCTGTTTTCTCTGTTCTGATTTTGCGTCAGCATCAATGTTTCCCATTGCTTCAGGGAATATATTGCTTATCAATTCATTCCAAAATTTAACAAGATATAAACCAATCTCCTCTGCTTCTTTGGGGTTTAATGCTTTAAATTGTGCTACATTGTCAAGTAGAGTTTTATAAGTGATAATTTTGTTACTTGATTTTGAAATTGTCCCAGAAATCAATTCTATCTTCCCTTTGAGCAAACTTTGATTCGCAATTATGTCAACAATTTTTCTATTTTCATTAAAAACATCATGAAAAGCTAGTCTGGTACGACTTACAGCCTTACCTTTTGAATTTGCTTCTACAAAAAGATTTTCTGACTCTGAGTGAGACAAATTAAAAATCACCACTGGTATATAAAATTCTCTAGGATCTTTTATGCTAAGAGCATCCTTTTTGAATCGTTTAACCCAAATCTTCATACTTTCTAACCTATGGGCTGCATCGCAGATGGTTAAAGCATGTTGTCCAGATAAAGTATTGTCATCTTCGTTAAAGTGAAGTGCTTCAGGATATTCTTTTGCATAATTTAATAATACTTGACCAGCATCCATAGAACCGTCTAACATTTTTGATAAGATAGTTTTAACATTGGCAGTATAAATTAATGGTTTTTCCTCTCCTTTTGCGGTGGTACGCGAACCTCTCTGAACTGAGGGATCGTATATCACTGAAGGAGTTTTTCCAGAGTACATTTCATTTAGTTGATAACAATTTAATGTTGTGATCCATTTGTAAATAGAACCATTACGATAAACGGGTTGGCAATTTGGTATTGACCAAAAATATCCATCTTCCTTATTATTGCTTTCTTTCCCAGTCTTAACCTTATTACTTAAACTACCAAACACAGGTATATTGGCATTCTCCATATTTCGTTCTCTCATTTTTTTCTTTAGTTCTTCATCAGATTCTATAATTTTATCAACTTCAATAATCTTATCACTCCTATCTTCTTCCCATTTTTCATCCTCATTAATAATCTCATCTAGACTTTCAAATCCTGCACCAGTTTCGCTCATTCCGTTTAAAATATCTTCCTTCACATGGTTAACCACATTCATATCCATTTGATTAAACCTTTCTCTGTCTTTATCCTTATTACCCTTCCTTACCATATCCTGCATATCTCCTTCCGTTTCTATGTTTCCAACTTTATCAAATTTAAAAATCATCTCAAATCAGTCCTTTTTAACGTATTTTCACTATACTATAGAATATTAATAAATGCAAATAAAATGACTGTTTTTTCTTAAAAATATATTAAAAAAAGAAAAGAGTAAGTCCATTCTTACTCTGATTTTTTACTCTTAAATCTTTTCTCAGGTGGTAATTGCATCTTGCAAATAAATGGAACAGCATTTTCCCCACCACTTCTAATAATATTAATCGAATGCCAACGTTTCAACTTCAAGCAATCTGATAAATCAAACGGATAAACCTCTTCTTTTAAACTAATCCAAGTTAATTTACTTGTAGGATAAATATGATAATGTGGCAAAGCATTTCTAATTGCTTTCTGTAAATTATTTGGGATTTGTTCCCAGTAATGGAACGTCCAGAAATAGCCTATTTTCCATTTTCTACTCTCGACAGCAGCAGCTTCCCATATTGAGGCACTACGAAGATATTGATGTGGTTCGTCTAACATGATATAGAAAGGAAATTCTGCCTCAAATCCATATATTTTCTTTCGTAGTCTCATAGCAATATCGATTTTAGAACATAATAAATTAACAATAACATCAATTGCAGATTTATCTAAATCATCGCTAGGTACATCAAATACAACAATTTTCTTTTGTGACATTAATTGAACCATATCTAAACTATTATTAGAATTTACACAATTTGCTAAGTGAGGGTCTGATAATATCCTATTCAATCTATTGTAAATTGGAGATAATATTTTACCCTTCATACCGTCACCCATACCTTCAAATTCTTTTAATGTTGCTTTATTTAATCCTTCATCCATACCATCAATAACTTGTTTAAGATAAGTTTTATTATTAAATATCTTGATAATTTCTGATACTTTACCAGTAGTCATTCCAATTATAGATGCTCTTAAAAATCTTTCAGTTTGTCCAGTTGTATCATCACTTACACCAAAGAAATCTACAGCAGTTCCAGCTAATCTTGCCTTTGTACTAGAGTCATGTAATGTTTCACACCAATCTAATGAAAATGCTTGTTGCCCTAAATCTATTCTAATAAAGTCTTCTTTTTTAACTATTCCTGCCTTAACTGCAAAGTCTATTTGATCACCTATTTCACGCTTATTAGGGTCAATTGCCAAACCTCCATAACCCTTCAAATAAGCACCTATGAGCCAGTTAGCACAGAGACCTTTGGTTTTTCCTTGCCCCATACCTCCGATCCCTACATTGGGTAAACACGCCTCATCTGGATCATTTACAGGTTGATATACTTTAACAGTTTGTCCTTTAAATGTTGCATCCCCTAATTCTATCCCTTTTGATTCATCTAAGAATTTATTGTTTACTTCAACTTCTGCTAATTCAACTCTTTCAATTTCAGGATATTTTTCTTGAAGTTCTCTGCCAGGGATTTGAACAATTTTAGATATTTCTGCTGATGACATAATATTGAAATTTAGCTTAACTCTTGGTGGTTTATGAGTATTTATAATTCTTAAAACTTCATTTGCTTTTTTACCTTTTAATTGACAAGGTGCTAATTCATTATCTAAACTTATATCATGAAAACTACTTGCTATTGTCCTTGCAATTGTATTTGCTCTTGAAGATTCTTCTGATTCAGCAATAACCCAAAGATACGTTCTCATAGATGATTTATTTCTTTTTTCTTTTGTGGAATTTGATAAATTTTCAATTGTGTATTTTTGTCCTTCTGGATCAGATGGTTTTTTAGCATAGATATTTTGACTATTTCCATCACTAATTAAATCGCTCAAACCAGTAATTATGTCTCTGATTAATTCTGTTAATCCGATAGCAATTGTAAAGGTAATATTTTTAAATGATTGATTCCATTTTCTAGGAGCATTCCCATTTCTTAATTTATCCCACGCTTCATCTAATTCGCCTTGCCATGCCAGTTGATATATTGGATCAAGATAGCAAAATAATCTTGCCTTTTCATTTTCTCCTATTAATCTTCCTGCTTCAATTAATGATATAAGTGGAAGGTTGTCCTTTGAATCAGTGTGTAGTGAATATAGATCATGTTTACTGTAAACTAATTCATAAACAACAGATTTATTTAAATCAAATTCTTCTGCATTATCTACTTTATCAATAGTGGTCTTGTCCCATATAGACGTTAATCTTCTGTAAATAAGAGGTGCAATAGTTTCTGGTACACCAATGTAAAATGTTACATTGTTTTCTTTGAAATCAATTTCAAATGATGCTCTTTCCTGTACTTTATATCCTCTTGGCAAGATTGCTTGTCTTATAATTCTATCAATAGGTAATTTAAATTGATCAGCAATAGTCTTAACAAAATCTTCTGTGCGATAATTTCTAGCAGAAGAATCAGGTTTAATTTTAAATCTTACATATTTAGGATCAACAATATTAAACCAATTAATATTTTTAATAGTAGTAATTTTTTCAGAAAAAATCATTGTATGGTCACTCCTAACATTTTTAATATAATATAAAAGGCAAAAGTCCAATAAACTCCTTTTACAGCTTTTTTAGAGCCAAATATTGCAAGTAATGCAAATATCATAGCAACCACTATTGCATAATCACTATTTTGAACGATCCAATGAAAAAAATCAGATATAAATGATAAAAATTTATTAAATATACTTTGTTTTGCTTCATCTAATAAATCTATACCAGATGTGGTCAATACATGCCATGTTTTTTCTAAAAAACCTGTTTCGTTTGCTTTTTGAGTAAGATAATTGCTTGGATCTTGATATTGACCATTTGATGATATTAAACCAACGTGGATATGTGAGCCTGTTGATCTTCCAGAATTTCCGGTTAATCCTAATGTTTCTCCAACTTTAACATGCTGACCATAAGTTACATTTACTTGAGATAAATGACCATAAACCAATTCTTTGCCATTATCTAATTTAACTCCAATGCCATTTCCAATAATATTATCATGAATTATCCTACTAATGGTTCCATCTGTTAAGGATTGGGCTGGAGTAGACATAGGACTTCCAATATCTACTCCAGAATGAGGAACCTTGTGAACATTATCAATTGCTCCAAATTTTGCTGTGATAGGATATTGCAAGAATTTAATCATAATGATTATCTCCTTTATCTAGGAATTGCTATTTGAACTGGACTAAAAGCATTATGAATTGCAACAAAAAATGTAGGAATAATGAACATGCTTATATAACCAATGACCGCAAATTTAAGTTTTTGTTTCCAACCAGGAGAACCAATAATCATTTCTACCATTCCCCATATTGATACAATAATTCCTACTGGTAACGCTAAATCTTGAACCATTGTGATAATAGGCCATAATGAAACAATTAGATTTGCTGTGCCAACTGGATTACCTACAGAATTTGTTAATGTTGGTACGGGTGAAACTACTGCTAAAACAGGTGACGCTAAATTAATTACACTTAAAACAACAGAAATTGGAACTAGATAATTTTTGAATAGTTTTTCTACTTTTTTACCTACTTCAATCCATTGATTTACTAATACTTCTTTTTCAAGTGTTACCAATGGATGAAGACATGGAGGATTTAAAACAGATCCATTAATTCTAACAATCATTTTTAATAAACCTCCTTTAGATGTATAAGTATTTGAGTTTGCGGTAATACTAAAGTCATATTGGAAGGAGATGATTTTCATGACCCCTGCACTCATAAAAATACTCATTGGATTTGGTTTAGTAGCATTCCATTATTTACCGATAGTCTCTAAATAGGTAGTACTTGCATAATAAAATATATGTGTGCATAAATATGATTCATCATATTAAATGAGTTAAATCTACCCTTTACCAAATCCCCTTATTGGGGATTATTTTTTGCGATTTTATCTAGTATTCCATCTTAATTTAAATTCTTTGACCATAACAGGAGTTACTTTATAAACAAAATATCCAGTAAATATTAC
>Ga0209318_1000823_pt1 | contig 25031 bp, 46 predicted proteins | sample RifGroE1_FD_183999 | JGI IMG/M metagenome (GOLD analysis project Ga0209318, IMG submission 183999) | Groundwater microbial communities from Rifle, Colorado, USA - Groundwater E1 (SPAdes) (version 2) | ecosystem: Environmental > Aquatic > Deep subsurface > Groundwater | place: Rifle, Colorado...
GAAGTAATGCCGGCATTCACTGTGAACGCTTTATCCACCGAAATCGGTACAAAAGCGTTTAAGACCATAACCAGCATCGCTGTTCCGGCAATGGATGGCGTAGGAGTCACAATAGACGTAGGCATAGGCGAAAAGCTTGGCCTTCCGTATAAACTGACTCACAATACCGTACTGGCAGCCGCGATAAACAACGTGCGCGAAGCTGTTGCTCCGACTGTGACGGTATCACCGACCGCCATTGAGTCAAACACAATAGACCTAGACACCGCTTTAGGCGGCACAGTAGTAGACGTATATTTGATAGTTTAGGAGGTTAGGCGATGGCAGCATTGACGCTTTTGGAAAAGGTAAAAGTAAACTTAAGAATATCCTCTACGTCTTTTGACGATGGAGAGATAACGCCTTTAATCGATGCTGCCAAAGCCGACCTAATATCGGCTGGCGTGGACTCGGTAATGGTCACAGCGGGCACAGATGCTCTTATTGTGAGAGCGATATGTGTTTATGTTAAAGCGAATTTTGGCTTTGATAATCCGGATGCAGATAGATTAACTCAGTCTTATGAAATGTTAAAAACACATTTATCTATTGCAGAAGATTATGCCCAAGAGGTGACGTAATGTTATTTCGAGATGTCATAAGCCTTATAAGCTTCACGGATGTAATAAACGATATGGGCGATTCGGTAAGGACACCAGTTGAACGCTCGGGCATATTTGCCGATAAGAAGTCTATTCGCCAGAGTGAGTTTTATCAAGCAGCAGCCGCAGGATTAAGACCCGAAATGATGTTTGTTATCAGATCAGGTGACTACCAAGGCGAGCTTACGCTAAAATACGGCTCAACGCAATACACAATTATCCGCACATATGACAAGAACGGTGAATTTATCGAGTTGATTTGTCAAGGGTTGGTGAATTAAATGCTGCCTAAATCTGTTATGAAAATTAACAAGCAGGGTGTGCAATACACTTCCAGTGTCGACAAAGCTCAATATTTAATCACCGAATTAAATCGCGCTGCTCTTCGAGATGTCGCAAGGTTCGTTAAATATCAGATCAGGCAGGAATATAACAAGCTTCCTGGTATGCGCAGAGCAAACTCAAGGTTTAAAGGTGCATATCAACACTGGCTGCGTAATCGTGAAGGTGACTTGCAAATCGGTATCAAGGCTAATACTTGGTACGGTGTTCAGCAGGAACTCGGCACAAAGAACCAACCTAAACGAGACCTCTTGAGAAATGCGGTGTATAACAACATTGGAAAGATAAGAGAAATCGAATCACAATATCTTAAGCATGTTGAAGATGAGCTTAGAGCAGTCATGTTGATTAACGAGCAGGAGGAGATTGAATGAAAGCAATACGAAAAGCCTTACAATCTCGGCTTGAATCGTTACACGCGAGAGTATATTTCCAGACGGCTCCTGACAACGCGGCTTATCCCTATTTGGTCTATGACATAACCAGTGTATTCTCTGATGGCGAAGGCCATGAGACTGCGGCAATCGATGTTGATGGATGGGACTTTAACGATACGCGAAATACAACAGTCATCGAAGATTTAATGACCACGGTAAACACGGGGCTCAATAAATATTCGACATCGAATGAAGATATTTCAGTCTTCGTTACTTTGGAAAATAAGATTCCATTGACTGACCCCGATAAACGGATTCACCGAAGAAAATACACATACGAAGTTAAGATTTTCAAATTAAAGGAGTGAAATTAATTGACTATAACACAAACACAAGTCGACAATATTCAAATCGATTATGGCTTAGTCTATATCGATTTTGGGTTAGCCGGTGAAAAGCTGCTTGCTCCATCAAGAGGCGGCGGCACATTCAAGGTTGACCAAAAAATAAGAGATATTGAATTTGACGGCATGAAAGGCAAGACAAAGGGGATGCAAGCTGTCGAGTCTATTGATGCAACATTGAGCGTAACACTGCTTGATACATCGATGGATAATCTGGCTCTGGCTATGCCCTGGGCAACATACGCAACGTCTATCGTAACAGGCAAGACTGCCAATATCGCAGTTGTAGCGACAAGCGCATACCTGACCAACGTAACGATGTTTGCAAAACTCGTATCAGGCTCATATAAAAAGATAACCTTATACAACGCCATGGCTGAAAACGGATTTTCGCTCAATGCTAAACCCAAAGGCGAAGGCGAAGTATCGCTTGAGTTCTCAGCTCACTGGAATGTTGTTGATGATTCGGCAGACCTCTACAAAATAGAGGATGTAGCCTCCATCGGCGCAGATGTAACGGCTCCGACAGTCGTAACCGTTCCGCTTGACGCAGCCGTCAACGTGGTAATAACATCTAACCTGACCGCAACATTCTCAGAAGACATCCGCCAGGCTGACATCAATACGAATAACTTCATATTGATTAAAGCTTCAGACGGTGCCGTAATCGCGGGTGCATTGACTTATGACCTGGCAACAAAGACCGCATTGTTCAATCCGACAGCCTCGCTTGACGCAAATACAGCCTATATATGGGTTATATCTAACGTCAGAGACGTAGCGGGTAACACAATGGTAACTGCTACACGAAACTTCACCACAGCAGCATAATTATGATGAGCGCTCTTAACCGGGCGCTCAATCTTTTTCAGGGGGACATATGACTATAAAACAGACTATTAAGCTATCGGCAATTATCGATAAGCTTGAACTTAAAATTACTGATCCGAAAGCCGGACAAGAAGCAGTTGGTGCTGACTTAATAATCCAACTTGCAGCAAAAGCGCATAAAGCAGAAAAGGAAATCTATAACTTCATTGCTGACTTCAAAAAGATAACAGCAGCCGAAGCGGAAGATGTGGAAATTTCTGATTTTGCAAAAGAGCTTTTTAACATTCCGGGTCTATCAGATTTTTTCAAATCTGCCGTCAAATTAAGTGCCCAAGGATAATAGAAATCCTTTCGAGCGCCTATGACTTGATGGCTATTTATGAACTTGAATTTAATGTTGACCTGTTCACTCACGCAATGGAAAAGGACATCGAAAATCAATCATGGCAAACATGGTTAAGCCTTTACCCGTACATGATGACCAGTCAGATAGAATTTATAAGCTTTGAAACATACAAAGAAAAACAAATCACGCGAACTGAAAAAGTTTCTCGCAAAACAGCCCAAGAAATTGAAGCTGAATTTAAAGGTTTAATCGGGAGGTAAAAATGGAATTATTCCGTTTGTTTGGATCCATATTAATTGACAATAAAGATGCAAATAATGAACTCGATAAAACCGATAAAAAAGGTGAAAGTTTAGGCCAAAAATTCGGGCATATCACAAAGACAGTTGCTATTATGGGCACAGCTATAGTCGGTGCCGGAGCAGTTGCTGGCGGAGCTCTCTTTGCTTTAGCTAATAAGGCCTCAAATTTATCCGAAGCGCAAAACGTTGTAAATGAAACATTTAAAACGTCAAAAGATTCAATATTAGCATGGGCAAAGACTCTTGCTGATTCAGCAGGAATTTCTGAAACTAACGCAACGAAATTTGTCGGAGCAATGGGCGCAATGCTTTTGTCTTCGGGTTTAACTGAAGACGCCGCTGCCGGTATGGCAAAATCGATGGTTCAATTGGCTGGCGATATGTCATCGTTTTATAACCTCGACAATGAAACCGCATGGGAAAAGATAAGGGCGGGCATTTCGGGCGAAACCGAACCTCTAAAGCAATTAGGTATTAATATGTCGGTTGCCAATTTAGAGGCGTATGGCATGGCTAACGGCATGAATAAAGCTTATAAAGAAATGTCGCAAGCCGAGCAAACGCAATTACGCTACAACTATTTAATGGATGTAACGGCGAATGCGCAGGGCGACTTCGGGCGCACATTAGAGACATCATTTCCCAACCAACTGCGTGTTGCGAAACTAAACATTGAAAAACTAACAACGGCTATCGGGCAGCAATTCATCCCGGGCTTTTTAGATGCCTTTAAAAAAATAAACGAATATATGCCAGAGATTCAGGCGTTTATAAGTAACGCCTTTGAAAAAATTCAAGCAGTTATCGAACCAATATTACCCATAGTTATCGATTTAGTTAAAAAAGGGTTTAATGTTCTCAAAGAAGCGATCGAATTTATCTCTGATGCAATCAATGACGCGATAGATTTTTACACGAAATATAAAGACATCATTGACCCCATTGCTATCGCGGTAGGAGCCGCGGCTTTAGCGTTTAATATTTGGTCAGCAGCAGTCGGTATATGGACATTTGTAACGACGGTTGCTACACCTATCACTGTTGCTTTTGGCGCGGCTGTCGCGTTCCTCACATCACCTGTGTTCCTTGTTACGGCGGCTATCGGGATATTAATCGGAATTGTTTTCCTGTTGTGGAAACACTGGGATTCTATAGTAGCGTTTTTAAAAACCAGTTGGGACGCAGTAGTCAACGCATTCAATACGGCAATCAACGCTATAGGAGACTTTTTTAAAGGCCTATGGGAAGGGATAGTAAAAATATTTGCTCCTGTTGTCGAGTGGTTCGGCAATATTTTCAAAGGTGCATGGGAAGCGATAGTCAATATATTCTCGCCCATCGTTGAATGGTTCGGGCAACTTTTCAAGGCTTTGCTTGCTATTATCTGGAAAGTTAACGAACCGATAATTAAATTCTTCGTAAAAGTATGGGACGGAATTGTTGGTATTTTTACTCCTATAATCAAATGGTTCGGAGATATTTTTACTTCTGCTTGGGAAGGTGTAAAATCGGCATTTTCAGCAGTCGGTAAATTCTTCACTGATGTGTGGGATGGAATTGTAAAAATATTTACTCCAATTGTTAACTGGTTTGGCGATCAATTTAAAAAAGCTTGGGAAAGCATCAAGGCTGTTTTCTCTGTTGTGAGCGATTTCTTTCAAGGGATATTTGACAAAGTTGTCGGCATTTTCTCGAAAGTCGGCTCGGCCATTGGAGACGCAGTAAGCGGCGCGTTTAAATGGGTAATTAACGGAGTCCTGGGCATTGTTGAAGGTGTAATCAACTCAATCATTAAAGGCATCAACAAAGTAACCGGATTTCTCACTAAAATATCCGGTGTTGATATAAATCAGATACCTGAATTTAACATACCCAGACTTGAAAAAGGCGGCGACATCACACGATCAGGCCGCGTTCTCGTCGGTGAAGCAGGACCCGAGTTTCTTGACCTCCCTGACGGAGCCAGAGTAACACCGCTTAACAAAGCAGGTGGAGCGACATTTAACTTTTACGACACTCGCGTCATGGGCCCCAATGATATTGATTATCTCATGGAAGCTATGACTAAGAGAGCAAGACAGTTAGGAGTGGTGCCCGCATGAGGACGCTAACAGTTCAGGGGATTGAGCAAGTATTATCACCGGGCTGGCAGATAAGCGATAAGATAAACGCTCGCACGACTGCCAGCTTTTCCTTGCCTTACCTCACAACTTTAACTGACATTGAAGCTGGCGATGAAGTCATCCTTTTGGACGATGTAACGGTTATCTTCGCAGGCAATATTGAAGACGTTTCAACCGCTCAAAATGGCACTTTAATCGAGTATTCTTTATCCTGCACTGACTATGCCTATCTCGCAGGGAAAAGAACGGTATACGGCTCGTATGAGTCCAAGACCTTAACCTATATCATTACCGACCTGATAACAAATTTTCTAGGCGGCGAAGGCGTAACACTTGGCACAATGCCGGATGTCACCATCGAAAAAGCAGTGTTTAATTATATCAGCGGAACACAGGCACTTGACCAACTCAGAGACGCTATAGGAATGAACTGGAATATCGACTTTGATAAGGCTCTTAATTTCTTTGCGCGAGAGTCAACCGCTTCACCGTGGAGCGTAACAGACTCAACGCCAGTTAAGAATTTGAGGGTCGAGAAATCAAAAGGCGAATACCGCAACAGACAATATATCCGAGGCGGCTATGGCAGGACATCATCAGTTCAGACCGAATCGCCGACACCAAAACCAGACGGACAGTCGCGTAACTTTGTCTTGAGGTTCCCGGTCGCTGAAAAGCCGCAGATATTTATAAACGCTGTCGAAGTTTCCGCATCTGACATCGGCGTAAACGGCCTTGACTCGAATAAGAAATGGTATTTTTCATACAACTCCAACGTAATCGGGCAGGATGAAGCCGAAACAGTGCTATCCGACCTCGACGCAATATCCATACAATATACAGGGCTATATCCTATCTTAGCCGTGGTTGAATCTGTTGCCGAGATAGCGGACAGGGCAGCCAATGAACCAGGCACTTCTGGAATATACGAAACCTTGACAGTGGAAAACTCCATCAAAGACGGAGCGCAAGCTATCACATATGCTCAGGCTCTTCTCCTCAAATATGGCCGCATTCCGCGCAAGGTCACATTCTCGACAGAGACTTCAGGACTTCGCGCCGGGCAGCTCCTTCCGATCACGCGGACACTTCATAATTTGGCTGATAATTTTTTAATCGAGTCAGTCGCAATGACGGACGCGGGCCCAAATATCAGATACTCTGTGACGGCCTTAGACGGTTCGAGTCTCGGCGGCTGGGAGAAGTTCTTCGGGGATATTGTGAATGTTGCGAAGTCTGCGTCCATCGTCATCAACGAAAACGAAGTCTTGATTATCGCTCAGGTCATATCCGAAACCTCGGACGCTATGGGCAATGTTGAGATAAAAACATTTGCTCCGCTATACCCGGCAGAAGACTTATACCCGGCAGAAGATTTATATCCAGGCATCCTAACAGGGACGGTGACAGTGAATGATTGACAGAGTCAAAGCATCGGGAAAGTTTGAAATATCCATCAATGGCAAGCTTGTAGAGACGATAGAAAATAAATTAATGAACGCAGTATTAGAAGCGTACAGCAGAAGTCTCTTAGGCACTGCTCCTGACATCGAAATCGCATATCTTGCGCTTGGCACAGGCTCAACCGCTCCGACAAACACGGACACGCAGTTACAGACTGAGGTGTTCCGCACTCCGATCGTGAGCCTTGCCGAAACAAGCACAGGAGTCATCGAGTCGCTTTTCATCGTCTTGTCTGCTGAGGCCGTTGCCGTTGTTGAGGAAATCGGCATATTTGGCGGCACTACCGCAGGAGCAGGCGCGAACTCAGGGACACTTTTAGCTCGCGTCTTATGGCATCACGATAAAACCGCATCAGAAGAAATCCAATTTAAACGCACTGATACCGTGAGGAGGGCATAATGGCATATTCACCTACCGTATGGGATTATTTAACCGCGGTCAACCCGACAAATTTAAATAAAATTGAGCAGGGTATTCTTAATGCTTCACAGAACTCCGTATCGGTCAATAACGGTATACTTGAGTTTTTAAATGCTGGAGCCAAACTGACAAGAAATGTTGCAGACGCAAATACTGCATTTGCCGTAGATAAGGTTCTTGGCACAGGAAATATATTTGAAGCTCGCTTTGGCGGAGTATCAAAATTTTCCGTAACTATTGACGGCATGGCACTCGCTGATTCAGGATTTTCTACCAGCTACGGCCTTTCAAACTCGCTCGACTGGAACAACGCTTATGTAAATGTTGCCTCAACAGGAACGGTTATAAGCCGAAATATTGCAGACGCTAACCCTGCGCTAATCGTAAAACAGGCTCACGCATCATCAACTGGCGACATAGCACGATTCACAAATTCCTCCGATGTAGTAATAGTAGGAATTGCCCTCGCAGGACTTACCTCAATTCACACAATGTCATTATTGGCAAACGGTCAATATATCGGGGACTGCGCAATAGCGACAATGGCGGCAACATGCGCCTTATATGATTTACTCTACGCCTCTTCCACAGGTTACAACAAAGCAAAGGCTAATGTGGTCGGGACTATTCCATGCGTGGCAATGTGCTTAGAAGCAGGAACTGGCGCACGGAAGATAATGTATTCAGGGACTCTCCGATATGATACATGGGCTTGGACACCTGGCGGCCTATTATATGTCAGTCCGACAACCGCAGGAGCGATGACACAGACAAGACCCTCGACAGTTGGGCATCAGGTTCAAGTTGTAGGTCATGCAGTAGACGCTGACAGAATCAGATTTGAGCCAAATATCGTGTTTGTAGAGGTATAATATGTCAACGATAACTAAGTTTCCGACCGCGAACTCAGGCGGCACTTATCCGTGGACTAGCCCTGGCAATTTATACGCAGATGACAATACTTATGCTTCAGTCGCAAACCCATTCAACGTTTATAACCGTGATTATATTCAATTTTTATCAACGTATGCTTTCGGGGTACCTGTGGGAGCTATAATCAACTCCGTCACAGTTACAGCAGGGTGGTATGGCGGCAGCGTTGACGAGACTTTTGATTTGGGCATACAGGCATATCTTGGCACATCGACAGCCAGAGGCGCTGAAACAACAGTAAGCGCCACACAAGGCTCTGAAGTTGTGCTAACTCTGGCAAATCCCGGCACATGGTCAGTGGCCGAGCTTAATACAAACACAACAGCCGGTATGAATATTCGTCTACGATATAGAAAAACATCTGACAATGGCTATGCACAATCAATTTTTTGCGATTACATCAAGGTCGTTATTGATTATTCACTCGGCTATGCACACAAAGTTTTAGGAATATTAACACCTGCAAAAGTCAATGGCGCAATACCTGCAAAGGTATTAGGAGTATAGGAGAACATATGAAAATAAAGAACGCGGAACTTACAGAGGTAATCAGAGCGCTAAATGCTCTCTCAATGCAAAAGTTAGACATTCAACTGGCTTGGGACTTAGGTACATCACTTAAATCATTGATGGAAAAACATGAACAAATGGAGCAACTCAGACTCCAACTTTGCAGAGAGCATTGCGACAAGGACGAAGACGGTAATACATTGATGATAGATGGGCGATATTCAGGGCTTGATGACAATAAAGAGTTCATCGAAGAGGTCACTGAATTATTGCAAATTGAGAATGAATTTAATGTGCCGCCTATATCATTTCAAACGCTCGTCAAGAACAATATCAAACTGACTACGCAAGAGGTCGAAGCATTGAAAAATTTTATTGTGAGGGATTAATATGCCAATAAAAAAGATTATAACCGATAAAAAAGGCATGGTTACACGGCATCACCGAATCCGCGCCTGTTCAATCACCGAGGAACTTGATGGCGAATACATAGACATCAACCTAACCTCTTATGCCAATAAAGCCATATGGGATTTAGAGGTCGCAGAGGGCGAAAATTTATCCTATACATCGATGGCCATACGGTTGCCGCTCGGAGATGGCAATATCAGCAAGGCTAATTTGTACGCTCGAATTAGAGCGGAGATACCAGAATTTGCAGGAGCAACGGAGGAATAGGGAATGCTACAGTCAGATGTGACACGCGATGAATTTGACAGCCTAGGAAATAGGGTAAACACTGTCGAGGGAGATTTTAAAGTGGTTAAATCTAAGGTGAACGACCTCGAAACAAAGACGGCTTGCCTTCCCGACATGAACACGAGGCTTGCTTTACAAGGGCAAACGCTCAAATCAATAAACAAGCTATTATGGGCTATTTTAGGAGCTACTCTAACATTGATTATCTACATAATTACAAAATTATATTAAGGAGGTGAATGTATATGCAAAACAGACTAAAATCATGGGCAACGTGGCTATCAATATCAACATTAATCGGATTCGTCGCTAAAACTTATTTCGGCTGGGAAATCCCAATGTTTAATCAATTAGTTGATATGATACTGCTCACACTTACCGCGTTTGGTATCCTCAACAACCCGACAGACCCAGCGCATTTCTAGGAGGGCATATGATTAACTTTTTGGAACTTATCAAACCGGGCGCGCTAGAGGCGTGGAGAAAACACAATATCAGGTCAAGCGTCACGATGGCACAAGCTATCATTGAGAGCGCATGGGGCGACTCAGCGCCGGGGAATAACCTATTCGGAATGAAATGGTATGACGGCTGCGGATATGATGTGCAATACCTCGACACGCAGGAGTATATTCAAGGGCAGTATGTCACCATGAAAGAGCCGTTCCGCAAATACAATTCATTCACCGACTCAATCTACGACCATACTCAACTATTACTGATAGACAGATATATCCCTGTACGTCAGGCAGAGTCGTATCAAGAGGCGGCTAGGGCGCTCCAGACATGCGGATATGCAACTGACCCAGCATACGCTAATGCGCTGATCAGGATTATCGAGCAGTATGGATTAAATTATTATGATGGAGGGATGTTTAAAGTGTACGGAGATTATGAAAAAATCGCTGAATGGGCGAGAGCTGACGTTCAGGAGCTATATGAGCGTGGCATAATGAAAGGCGATGACAAGGGGAATTTTAACCCTAAAGAGCCGATTACCCGTGAACAGGCGGCATCCCTTATAATGAGGGCTCTCCGCTCAATAGGCAAATAAAAAGACTCCGCGCAAGCGAAGCCTCTTATAATTATGCGGTGTAGATCGGTACGCACAGGTGTGGAACTGCGGACACTTTGGCTCCTTCGGGAGCCTCTTTTTTATGCCTCGAAAAATTTTATAATCGCCTTATCCATGATTCTGCTCATCGGCACGCCAGTTTCGGACGAATATTTGCGGAGCTTGGCCATTAATTCCGAGTCAATCACCATATTCACGCGCTCGCGGGTAGTCAGGTCAGAGGGCGCGGCTTCTTCTTGCGCGCCGAATTCTGCCTCAACAGTTTCGGCAAATAAATGTTTCTCTGCCCATGCTTGCGCATCCTCTGCGGTCATCGGGTTAATTGTCTCGCCGCCGTGCGTCTCGTTGCCGATATGACGCGCATACTCGCTCATCGGGCCGCCGTAGCCGTGAAGGAAATACGCGCCTTTGGTGTTACGGTACAGTGCCTGATAGCAGTGCGAAAAATCCCTGTTGCTCCGCTCGTTCGACCAATCGCCTATCAATTTCGATGTTTCCGTGTTGTACGTCCTGCCGTCAATAATTTTTCGCATGATGTTCTCCATTCTGCCGGGATTTACCGCCCGGCTCGGTTTTTTGTTTATTCTGCGATTTCTTTAATTTTTTCGACAATTGTATTAAAATCATCGGAGCTGATATTTTTTGACTCGAATTTCTCTGTTGTAAAATCAAACCAAACTTTTGCGTAATATAAATTGCTAATCATTTTGCTTGCTGATGAGTTTGAAATTTTTTGGCCATTGAGTTCGGCGTATGAAATGCTTCCTGTGTTGTATTTTTCTACTACCAAGCCAAGCAATTTTGCTAAATCATTAAAATATATCCTATGGTTGTTTCCGTTAATCCATTCTTTTCCTATAGTGAGCATTTTTTCTGTGTTTAACATTGTCGTTGCCTCCTGTTATTTGATAATCTAAGTATACATCAGTTGATGTATGGTGTCAATACATATAATGTACATAAAATGATAAATTATTGATGTAAAATGTAACAATATTGCCATATGATGGGCAAATAAAAAGCCCTCCGAAGAGGGCGAAAAGTCAGAACGCTTGGAGTAAATATCGTATTCCCGATAATACAATCGTCGCGAATGTACAATTATGCTCGCGTTCGCCTTTCAATCCTTTTAGCTTCCTGATCGGCTTCTGCCAGTTTTAACAGCTCTATAAATATCATGCCTGTAATCCGAGCATCAGCATATGCTCTATGGTATCCACCTTGGTCTATGTTAAAATGTTTAGCGACATTGATGAGTTTATGACTGTTTAGATTTACGTACTTTCTAGAGCAATTTAAAGTACATACATAAGGGTTTAGAATACTCACACCTTGCCTATGTAAATTTGCCATCAGAAACGATAGGTCAAACGTGGCGTTATGCATAACGATTGGCAACTCTCCGATGAACTCGGTGAGTTTCGGCAGCATCTCTTCTATAGAAGGTGAATCAGCAACCATGTCGTTAGTTATTCCGTTGATTTTTGTTATAAATTCGGTTATTGGAACCTTTGGTTTTATAAGTTTTTCAAAAGAAGCAAACTCTTTTCCGTTAATGAACCTGACGGCCGCGAATTCGATTATTTCGCAATTGCTAGGGCTTAATCCTGTGGTTTCGATGTCAAATGCAATAAAGTCGTTGCATCGGGCTCTGCCTTTTATAGTGTTTATCCTTATCTGCTCAGTTTCCCCGATTATTTCATTATATTCATCGTCCATGTTTGAGCGCCGTGAGTAAACATGCTGTTGCTGAGACTCTTGCGGTTGGGTTTGCTCTTGGGACTTATCGGCTGTCTTAGCTTTGCCGATAAAATAAAACGCTAAAATAATTATTGCAATCCCGACAAAAAGATTTGCGCTTAGTATCGCAATGCAAATCAATACAGCTGCTACAGCTCCGAGAATCGATAAGATTTTTTTCACAACAATCACCTCATTAAATTATTTAATAGATTTTTAGCCTTGACGTTTATTGAAATTGTAATACTAAATTTAACGATGTGCAAGTTAATTTTTATATTACTTTATTTCGGCGACTTTATTTTGTGCGTTATTTGTGCGTTATTACATGAAAACAGCGACCTGCTAGCTTTACCTAGAAGTCGCTGTTTTGCTGGTGTTCCCGAGACGACTCGAACGTCCGGCCAACGGATTAGAAATCCGTTGAATTACGTAGCGTAACGGTATTTGTAAAAATATCAAATGCTCAATTACAGAGGCTTATTTAATCGCTTTATTTTTGCACTACGCAACGTGTTTAAATTTGTTTTAATAGCGTTATTGCCGCTACTAACGTTTTGTGCGTTATTTTGTGCGTTATTTGCCGCCGCTAACTCTTCGTTGAAAATGTCTTTCATTCTATCGTCCATCGCTTTATTATCATTGCTTTGAAGATGCTGATATATCTTTTTTAGCACAACGACATCGTGTCCAAGTCTTTGAGCGGCGTATTGATCGGGTATTCCATTTCTATACATAACTGTCGCTTGATAGTGCCTTAAATTGTGAAACGTAATCTCAGGAGTTCCGAGCTTGTCCATAAGATTGGCCCATCTGCCGCTATAGCTATCTGGCCGCATATTAAATATCGGAGCTGATGACTTTTTATAATCGATTGGTCTTTTTGATTTTAATAATTGAACCAAATATTCAGGCAAAACAACTCTTCGTATGCCTCTTTCGGATTTAGGTTTTTTATTTTTATATCCTTCTTCCGTAATACCTCTGCTTTTTACTATATAAATAATTGAATTATTAAAATCAACATCCGCCCATGTTAAGGCGAATATTTCGCCTTCTCGCATTCCGGCATGCGCCGCCAACAAAAACGGCAACTCGTCAAACGTGCCTTTGACACATCGGTGCAAAAGAGCGGCTTGCTCTTCTGTAGGGACACACGGTGTGTATTTTTCGACCTTGGGCGATTTAAGTTCTAACATCGGCGATTTTCTTTTTAGAGCTGTATAGAAAATATTAGATAAAACTCCAAAATATTTCCTGACCGAAGTAGACGAATGACTTGATAATTCTTTTGATAAATAATCTTTAACATGAAGATCGTTAATTTGAGATAATTTATATTTACCAAATACAGGCTTAAAATGCGTCTCGATATACATTTTATATGAAATAAAAGTAGAATCTTCTATTTCTGGTTTTTTCATTTCCAACCATTTATCGGCCCAAATATTAAACCTCATATTTGAAACATTGAGTAAGCTTTGGTTTTCCACGTCTATTTCTATATCACGAGCCGCAGCGATACAGTCTTTTTCTCTCTGTCGCGTTATATACTCCCTTATCATCTTTCCATTTAAATCTCTGCCTTTATATATGCAAGCTTGAAATGTTCCGTTTTTTAATTTTCTAATATATGCCATGGCTATGTATCCTCTATATATTTGATTTAAACGATTTAACTTTGCCAAGTATTTTAATATTTTTAAAATCTTTTTTGCCATAAACTTTATCGGGGTAAATAGGGTTTTCGGCTCTTAGAATGATACAATCATCAACTTTATATATTCTTTTGATAGTCGCTTCGTCATCAATCATACATAAAGCAATTTCGCCATTTTCGACATCGGGCTGGCTTCTAATATATACAGTGTCGCCATCGTGAATCCTAGCGTTAATCATGCTATCTCCCTTTACTTTAAGGCAAAAATCAACATCGTCTGACGAATCAACCGTTTCATAACTTTCAATGTTTTCTTCTGCTGAAATTGGCTTGCCTGCGGCCACTCTTCCTAATACCGGAATTTTTTTATATTTTAACTTACGATCTTCCGAGTATTTCGGGGCATCCATCCCCATCAACCATACAGGATTTACTTTAAAATAATGCGCCAACAACTTTATACCTGTTTGTCGAGCGTTGATTTCGGCCCTTTCGTATCTAGATATTGTGGCGCCGCTTAAACCAACTTCTTCACCTAATTGCCTTACGTTTAAATCGTTTTCATCCCTGCATTCTTTTAACCTTTTTGCAAATATTTGCAATAATTCGGGGTTTGCTACCATTATCGCTCAACTCCTTTTGTTTCATTATAATTAAACATGTATTAACACGCAACAATTATTTTAAAAAATTGCTTTATTTTGTTGCGCAATGTATTGACAATCTTAATATATGATTTATAATTTTAAATATGATACGTAGCGCAACAAAGAAAGGAGGCGAGATGATGAGGATTAAGCCGATCGGCACATATTTAACAGAAAAACAAATTGGCATGATTAAAGAAAGAATCTTCATGAGCAAAACAAACTTGCGGAAAATGGCTGATGAGATGATTATTAGCCCAACTACGCTCTGCAATAAAGTTAACGGCAGGAGCGAATTAACACAAACCGAAATATACAATTTGAGTATGATTTTAGATATACCAGTTGATGAAATTTCGGATTATTTTTTTGACGATATGTTACGCAGCGCAACAAAAAAGCAATAAAATGAATGAGCTGCAAAACAGAAAGGAGCAACACAATGGACAAGCTAGTATTTTTAGACCCGGATGATATTCAGGAAACGCCGTTCACAACTTCAAAAGTTATAGCTGATCACGGCAAGGTCAAGCATCACGCTTTACAACAAATGATTTTAAAGTATCAGGAAGACGTTGAAGAGTTCGGGAAGCTCGCATTTGAAATGCGACCTTTGGACAACGGACAGTCTGAAAAAGTCTATCACCTGAACGAAGAACAAGCGACTTTGCTCATAACCTACATGAAAAACACGGAGCCGGTTCGCAGATTCAAAAAGGCGCTGGTCAAACAATTCTATATCATGCAGAAAGAATTGACCTCACGCAAAGTCACAAGGCAGATCGGCAAGGAAGCGAGAGAAGCGCTCACAAACGCGATTCAAATGTTGCCGGACAGTCCGCACAAAGAAATGAAGTACAAGCATTACACCGATTTGGTTTACAAGATTGTTTTTGAGATGAACTCGAAACAATTGAGAGAATCATTCGGATTGGCAAAGGGCGATGACCTAAGAAACAGATTTTCGGCGACAGAGCTTGATCGCGTTTTAAAGCTCGAAAGACAGGTCAGCGTATTACTTGAACTCGGCTATGATTATCGGGCTATAAAAGAGGCATTAAACAAGGCCCCGATGTTGATGGCAGGATAGCAATAACAATCCAAACACGAAAGGAGGCGAAAGAGATGGAAGAAAGAATTGAAATTAGACTTATTGGCAAAACGAAAGGCGCTTTGATTATGGCATATAGCTCAAACATACATGACACAACTCCGGCGCAGGTCCGAACAGTTAAAGCAGAATACGGCAAGAGTGTAAACGAGAGCGAGATACTTATCAAAACGTGCGGAATGGCTATTGCTTGGGGTATTAACACCGTTTACGTTGATCCGTGGAATTGGGCCGAAGATTTGATTGATGATTTAAAGGAATTTGGGCTGAAAGTAAAAGAAAGGCCAACTGCTGTAACAGCTGACCCTTGAGCCTACTCCTTGCCGCTCTCGGTAAGTAAGTGAATTACAAGCTCTTCGCAATAATTCTTAATCTTACTGGCTACCGAATAAACCAATTTAGAAATGTCATCGTTAGTAAACTTTTCACCTTTATCGGCAAAATCTTCAAGAGACTTAACAACAGACTCCCTGTAAGATTCGCCAACATCATCACTAAATTTTGCGGCAATGAATTTTACATCTTTACTCAAATATTAATCACCTCCCTCTGGTACATTTTACCACTTCGGGGGATCGCAAGAAAGGAGGCGAAAGAAGATGAAATATAAGGACATAGATCAGTGGTCAAGAATTGCTCAATTCGCGGACAAGCTTGTGGCTGAAGTCGCCGAAGTTTCAAAAGACGCGACGGAAGGATTCGATGCTTTGAAAATGGCAAAGAAAAAATTCCGTAAAAAATATTTTAGCACAATAGATTACGTTCGAACATATGACGGATGGGTTTCAGGACTTGTATCAGCAATCACAGCACTTATCGTTTCGCTTATTTTACGGAAGATACGATGATAGCCACAAAGAAAGGACAAGCCAATGAAACTATTAGAAAACGGAATTATCCCGGTATACGAATCAAAGACTGGACAAGCGGTAAACGCAAGAGACCTCCACGAATTTCTGGAAGTCGGCAGAGACTTCACAACATGGATTAAAGACCGCATTGAAAAGTACGGATTTACCGAAAATGAGGACTTTGTAATATTCCCCGAATCGGGGGAAAATCCCGGGCGGCCAAAAATGAAGTACATTCTCTCGCTCGACACAGCCAAAGAAATCGCAATGGTCGAAAACAATGAGCGCGGATCAGAGGCCCGGAAGTATTTCATCTCAATCGAGAAAAAATTCAAGCAGCTCGTCAAGCCAAAGTGCATCGAAGATGTGCTAATCGAATCACTCCAAGAAATGAAAAACATCAGGCTCGCTTTGACCGAGACAAAACAGGAAGTGCAAGCCATCCGCGACACGATAATTGTTTGCCCGGAAGACTGGCGCAAATACTGCGTAGATGCATTACGGAAAATCGCCTTCATAACCGGTATGAGTTACGAAGAGGTCAACCGGATAAGTTACGAAGCTTTTGACCTGAAGGGTTACGATCTGAATGCCAGGCTAAAGAACCGCCGCGAAACAGCTGAGTCATTTAGCGTATCAAGAACCAAAATCAATCTAATGAACAAGCTAGACTGCATTGGTGAGGACAAGCGCCTCATTAATACTTATGTCAATGTGGTCAAAGAAATGTCAGTCAAATACAAAGCGGCGTGAAAGGAGAAAGTATCGTGAAAAAGAGCGACGAAAACAAAACCATAAAATTCCGACTTTTTATGTCTAATACGTTCCACCAATGCACATGCGCCAATGATTTAAAAATTTTAAGGGGAACAAAAATAATGGATTTCATTGACGTTGAATACGACAATGGCGACGAAGGCGTGCTATTCCTTTGCGAGGCCGCAGACGGCAAAGTCATCGAATTTACGTTCTTCGAAGATGGCTGTATTCATTTGTGCGAAAGGACTGATTTTCCATGAGCATCAAATGGCCTGACGCGATTATCATCATCGGAATATTCGCATTAATAACCGCAATTTACAGGAGGACAAAATGATAACAGTCGTAGTAGTAGAACCCGGTAAAGACCCGTACATCATGGAAATGCCAAACACACTCAAAGAGATGCAAAGCCTCGTTGGTGGATACATAGAGACTATCGCGCTTAAAGATGGATTCGTCATTGTATGTAACGCAGACGGCAAGCCGCTCAATCTACCGCCTAATCGCTGGAACGGCATCAACATGATATTCGGCACATTCTTTATATGTCGGCAAAAAGGCGGCAAATTCACATCGCTCAAATCCGGCATGATGGATTATTGGACGGCCAGATTTAAGTTGAACAGGAGGGTGAAGTGATGGAAGATTGGAGCGAGTTTGGGTTTAGAAAAGATTATAAGCAGGAAGAAAGAGTCGTTAAGCAAGAAAAAATTGAGTATTGCGGCAAGGGTTTTTACGTTTCAACAATAGACCTCGGACTTGACCATTCTTTCGGAGGCACAACGCCTTTATATTTCGAAACGATGATTTTCGCTACAGAAAACGGTCAAGTTAATTATCCCGATTTATATTGTGATAGATACGAAACTCGCGATGAAGCTGCTATCGGGCATGCGGCGGTTATTACCACTTTTAAAAACAAAGCTTTTATGTTTAAAAATGGTCAATTAACAGTTGTCGGAGATGGAGAAGGAGGCGTTTATGCTGACTAAACTGCAAGAATCACGGCTCGCTGCCATACATGACCTTCAAGGCTGGGCAACAGTGGCCCTGATCGTATTATCGATAGTATGCGTGACTTTACTTGTGTGGTTCATCGTATGGCTAAAAAATCACGAAGAATGTGCTAGATGTGGCGAACTCTGCAAGCCAAATCAATATTACCTAGAGAATCGCAAGGTCCATCCGATATGCGATAGGTGCTATGCGGAGGAAATGGAAAAGGAGGAGCGGAGATGAGCGAGGAAAAGAATTGCATGAATTGCAGGGATGGACACATCTTGCCAGATCAAGGACGATGCGCGAAATGCTTTAGAGCTGGTGATTTTGTAAATTGGAAAGCAAAGAAAAAGCCCTCACTATGGCAGCGGATGAAGATGAAGCGGAAAGGATTGGTAGAGAGATGAGCGATAAAACATTATTTGAACGCTGGCAACAGGCAAGGATGGCACTAAACCAAGCGGAGCATGATGTCGAAGAAGCGAAACCCGGATATGAGGACGGAGCTGCATACAGACTACTGGCGGCAAAGTCTGACTTGAACGCGATAAGCTGCGAAATGCGTAAAAAAGAGACTCCCAAAGGAGCCAAATAAAACAACAAAGTAATTATATCACAAATGGAGGACAAATGGACAATTACGAAATAGAAGCGCTCTTGTACTATATGAGACTAAAAAATCTCGGAATATCATGTGGGCTTGAATTAACCGGAAACAGGATAGATGACCCGATTGTGTGGATATATGACTTTGATATGTCATCGCACAGATTTTCAGCTCAGGACTCGGCACAAAGCCGAATAGAACTCGATAAAATTTTAATGGAGGCAGAATGATGGAGTATAACCCTGTAATAGCAGAAGAAGATGTATTTTCGATTACGGACGATAAAACCGCAGAATGGGCGATTAAGATTATTGCTCAACATAACGCGGAAAAGGCACGTCTAACGGAATTAGTAAACGATGAAAAGGCGAAGCTGGCGATAAAAGAAGAGTCGATTAAAAAGCACTATGAGAACGAAACAAACTATCTTAAAGCGAAGCTGGCTGAATACTTTAACGCTCTCAAACCCGAAGCCTTACACACTACCGATACTATGTTGAAGTACAAGCTATTGTCTGGAGAACTCGTTTATAAGTTGCCGAAGGAAGTAAAGGAATATGACGATGACATCGTGATTCCGTTCCTCGAAAAGAATGGCATGGCAGACTACATAAAGACCGTTGCAAGCGTTAAAAAAGCCGAGCTGAATAAGATTACCAAAATCGTAAATGGCGTGGTTATAGACGAGAATGGGACGGTCATAGAGGGCATTACAGTAGTCGAAAAGCCGGGCGAATTTGAGGTGAAAATATGAGCGACAATCTTAAGATTTACAATGCATATCGATCAGTTCCTGAAGAAGCTAAAAAGCCTATTTTGGGCGGCCATCTCAAAAATAAAACAGACATTAACCCTATGTGGCGTATTAAAGTTTTAACCGAGCTTTTTGGCCCGTGCGGAACAGGTTGGTGGTATGAAATCACGAATAAGGAACTATACCCCGGGCCCAATGGAGAAGTGGCAGCAGTAGTTGATATTGATCTATTTTATAGGCTCAATGGTGATGTAAGCAATGCGGTACAGGGCACAGGTGGAAACACATTCATTCAAGGTGGTCATATGGATGATGACTGCTTTAAAAAAGCTTTAACAGATGCAATATCAGTAGCCGCAAAAGCCCTCGGCATCGGTGCAGATGTTTATTGGGAAAAAGACTGTACAAAGTATGACGTTGATAAAAGTGTGAGTGAACCGCAGAATATCCCTGCAAAAAGTGTGAATGACCCGAGGCTTGAATTAATGTGCAAGGCACTCATCGACTCAGCCAGAGAAAAAGGCGTGGTAGTCGGCAAGAATTGGGATGCATTCATTCAGATTACAACAAAACTATATGAGCAAAAGAAAGTTACTTCGATTTATTCACACGATACAAACCAGAAGCTTGTCTGGACTGAGGCAGATATGAAGACTATTGCCGAAGTGTTAAACGGAGAGGAGCTGCCATTTTGAGGGCCTGTATGCTATGCGGCATGACCTCTAACCTAGAGCGGCATCATATCATCCCCGGCAGAGGTAAACGTAAGGCCTGTGAGACAGAGGAAAGCGTAATAGACCTGTGCTATGGGTGTCATGTACACGTTCATTCCTCAAAGGGCAACGAAGACCTGATGCGCCTTAAACGGTATCTGCAAAAGAAATATTTTGAGCAGGGATTGAGCGAAGAAGATGTCAGGGTAAAGATGGGAGATAGGCTATATCTCAACGAGGAAGGAGAAATACATGGACTCAGGAATGGACTTAATTCTGGCGATGAGGTCAGCGCGGCAAAGTCTGATTGATTGCGTATCGGCCATGAAAAACGAAGGGCGCAAGCTTGCCGAAGCAGAGAAAAATTATCGGGTAGCATTGTGCCAGAAGATTCTAACCGAGCGCGAAAAGGGATCAGATGTGTGTCGCGGAGACCCAGACGTCGCAGAATTGAAGTTTACGCGAGATTTAAGGGAGTCAGATTACAAAGTTGTGCAAGAGAAAATCAATCAAGTAAAACTTGAAATTCGGATATTAGACGGTGAAATCACCGCAGAGAGGAACGGACAATGAATAAAATTTTTCTACTTGGAAGATTGACAGCAGAGCCAACAACAAAATACACAAACAACAACACCGCAGTAACCTCTTTTACCATAGCAGTAAACAGAAGATACGCTAAAGAGGGCGAGGATAAAGCAGACTTCATCAACATCGTATCATGGTCGAAGCTGGCCGAGTTCGTGGGCAAATATTTCATCAAGGGGATGCGGGTTGTAGTCATCGGCAGGATGCAGAATCGCTCATGGGAGACAGATGGCAAGAAACACTACGCCACGGAGATCATCGCAGAGGAAGCATATTTTGCAGACTCGAAGAAAGCGGAAGCAGGCGGATTCTTCCCGGACGAATAGAGGAAGCGTGAGGTAGAGAAATGAAAATTCAAGCGAATTTAAATCAAATTCTTACCAAAAACACATGCGGTTTTAATGAAATTCACTTAAAATTTGCACTAAATTTCAACAGAAAGCAGGGATAAAAATGGCTTGGACTCCGGTATATCAACAACTCAGAGACCACCGAAAAATCAGAGAGCTTTATCGTCTTCTGAATGTATCAAGAGCCGAAGCCATAGGCACCCTTGTTTTGATCTGGACATGGGCGATAGACAACTGCACCCAAGACGGTGAGCTCTTGTCCGTAACGGTTGAAGATATCGCAAATGCAGCATATTGGGGCAAAAAGCCGAAGTTACTGTTTGAGGCTCTCATTCAATCTAAATGGATCGATGTAGTCGGAGATAAGATTTTTCTTCATGACTGGGAGGATTACAACCGGCCTTTCTATCAATATGTTGAAAGAAAAAACAAGGATAAGCTGAGGAAAAGGCAAGAGAAATCCGCAGGAAATTCCACGGAAATTCCGCAGGAAGCTCCCGAAGAATTCCGCGACTCACATCCACATTCATATTCATCTTCATATTCATCAAAAGATATAAAGACCTCTTCGTCGGACAAGCCGCCGAAAGTGCAGGTCCCTTATGATGAGATAATCGCGTTTTACAACAAGAACCGCAGAGACATGCCGGAGGCAAAGGGGTTAACTGAACTCCGCAAAGGCTTGATTAACGCAAGATATTCAAAGTATGGACTCAATAAGATTCAAGAGGCGATTCTGAAAGCCAAAGAGAGCGATTTTATAAATGGCGGCGGGCCTAAAGCGTGGAGAGCAGATTTCAACTGGATTATGAAGCCGGAGAATTTCATAAAAGTGCTCGAAGGTACATATGACAATAGGCTGCATAAGGCATCCCAATCGAAGGTCGCTCAATCCGGTAACTTCCAGCAGCGTGAATACTCAGACGATGATCTTGATGCCTTGATGGCAAACAAGGAGGCGGAGGCATGAAAGGAATAAAACACACAGGCAAGTTCTGTCATTGTGGTCGCGAGTTATCTTCATGGGATTTGAGATGCAGCAAAGCCACTGCCTACAAAACACCAGTATGCGAGGCTTGCATTGCAAAAGAGTATGACAAGACGATCGATGAGCTGCGGAGCATTTTCGAGGACTTTTTCGGGATGAGGCCCTGCCAAGGATTATGAGCAGTGACTGGAATAAAAAGAAAAACGATCTCACATGGATGTTATTTGACGCCGGATGCACTGAGCAAGATTGCCCGGATGGTGTGAAATGGGATTCTGTTCACTATGAATTCACTTATACAGTCCCATTCCTCAGCTATACAGCATGGGAATCACCTTGTGGTTTATTTTGCAGAGGCCATTTCAGCAGCGGGTACATGTCTTATATGGGCATTGATTGGCGAGAAGAAAACAACAACATGACCCGCAGATGCCCACATGATAAAGCTGGCTGCCAGCTCAACCATGAACACCTTAGAGGAAGGCATTGCGGTATTGTAGAGTGCGCTTTTAAGCTCTCGAATAAAGCCTATGATTATGAGCACAGCGTAGAAAAATTAAATGACGATGCGTCAAGAGAAGTACACCGGCTTAAAATTGAGTTTTACCAAAAGCACGGATGGAGTGAAGGTGATTATTGCAGCTGTGTTAAATGGGATGGCAATGCCTGGAACATCAAATACGATCCGATCACATGCTCGCATGAATGCCACAATGACGCTTGCTTGCTTACAAAACGAGATCTCAGTAAAAAAGGCAACGTGTACTATGATTTAAAATTCACAACTTATCGGCACGATCATTCATTATGGGATGGCGAAAAGATTGTGGCAATCACAAAAGGCAAAAAAATGTTTAACTCGCCTATACCGCTTGCTATATGCGATGAATTCGTAAAACGATGCAAGGATGAGATCCTGTGGAAAGAAAAAAGCAACCGTGGACTTATTTTGCATCAGAATCCAGGTGCCGAGATTGAGATTGAAAATGTAAGAGCTGAGCGGAGAGAAACAAGAGATTTGTTGCAGGATCTGCGCGATGTACAAGAAGGATTCAGTGTCGTGCACGCCAGCGATGTCTTGAAGCAGGCAAAAGAAGCTAAAAAGCAGCGAAGAACGTCGCGCCAAGAAAAAAGAATTGAAAAGTTGCTTAAACGGAGCCATTCCGGAGATGAAATTGCGCTCAACATACTGGCAAGAAAAGGCATAGATTACGAAAGCTATCCGGCGCAGGGAGCAAAACCAGTTAAGACCATCGAGCAAGTCACGTTATTCGATAAGGAGGCATTATGACTGATCACATGACCGCAGCAGAGTATAGCGCCATGAAACAGCCGAAAAGCAAATTTCACAACATCCCGGTAACTATTGACGATATACGATTCCCGAGCATCCTCGAAGCAAATTACTACTGCAACCTCAAGATACTGCTGCGCCAGGGAGAGATAAAAGCGTTCGAGCGGCAAGTGAGATTTGACATCGGCGCCGGGCGAAAATATGTCGCAGACTTCGTCGTAGAGCATAACGACGGCTCAATCGAAGTAGTTGAAGTAAAGGGGTATGAGACTGCCGTGTGGCGCTTGAAAAAGGCTTTATTCATCGAAAGATACCCGGATATAAAATTAACAGTCGTAAAAAGGAGATAAGCATTGAAAATTATCGTACATAAGGAATTTCCCGAAGAATTTAAAACGATTGAACTCTATTCTTACTCTGATGCTCATATTGGTCATCCACATTGTGACAGGCAGCTTATTTTAAAATGGCGTGATGAAGTCTCGGCTAAACCGAACAGGTATATTTGCGGAGTAGGAGATTATTGCGAGTGCATGACAGCCACATCAAAAGGCAACCCGATGGAGCAGACCAAGAATGTCAATGAGCAGATCGCTGATACCCAAGAAATTCTATACCCGGTAAGAGACAGGATTTTAGGCTGGGGAGACGGAAACCATGAAGACCAATCTTTCAGGGCATCGTCTATCAGGGTAAGCCAACAGATATTAACAGGCCTCTTCGGAGCTGGGCCCGATGGCGTAAAGAAAATCGACCAAATATATGCGCCTGATGCTTATCTGATGTTTTTGTCATTCGGCCAGAGAAATAATCAGCCATATCGAAAGATGCCATACGCGATTTATTGCCGGCACTTCATGTCGAGGGTATCAACAGCTCCGGCAGCACAAATGAGAATCATTGATGCAGACGCTTTCATTTTCGGGCATATCCACGAAGCACAGCTAAAGCCGACATCGTTCATCCGAGTGGACAAGCATAACAACAAAACCACTCAGGTTGAGAAAAAGGTTATAGTCGGCAATTCATTTATTGGCATGGGTGGATATGGCGAGAGAGCCGGGATGAGCGTACCATCATCGGCATTTTCAAAATTAATCCTGTACGGAGACAAATATCACATAACCGCGATAAGCGATGGGAGGGACATATGATAGATGATAGATTAGTAATTTTCGATAAAGATGGCGGCTACGAGTATAAAGGCTGTTATTACGATGATATGGAATCGCTTTTACAATGTGGCGTATTAGAAATGTGCGGATGCGGATGCCCAAGCGAAAATATCAAATTCGTTGCCGAAGGGTTGAAATTAGTGGGGATGGATTATCTCGACCGTCGTAAAAAAGAAGATGAGTATTTCGGAAATGAAATATCGGCACAATTCTTTTATTATACGGTCGACAAATTAGTGTTAGTAGAACACGGTGGATGCATCCCAGGGTGGCTAACTAAAAAAGGCAAGGAATTTATTAGACTTGCGGAGGGCTTATGACATTA
>Ga0209318_1000828_pt1 | contig 24952 bp, 24 predicted proteins | sample RifGroE1_FD_183999 | JGI IMG/M metagenome (GOLD analysis project Ga0209318, IMG submission 183999) | Groundwater microbial communities from Rifle, Colorado, USA - Groundwater E1 (SPAdes) (version 2) | ecosystem: Environmental > Aquatic > Deep subsurface > Groundwater | place: Rifle, Colorado...
CTGCCTCTACGCCCCGGAAAGCTACACCCGCGCCACTCCCGAGGTGCGCGCCGCCGTGGTCAACGGCTGCGGCCCTGGCGGCTGGAAGCTCGACCTGGTTCCGGACACGATCTGGTTCCTCGATATCTCCCTCTGCTGCGACATCCACGATTGGATGTATGTGGAAGGCGAAACCATAGAAGCCAAGGAAGAGGCTGACCGGGTATTTCTGAACAACATGTTGCGCGCTATCGACGCCGCCGGCGGGCCTAAAATTTTGCAAGCCCTCCGCCGCCACCGCGCCGCCAAATATTACAACATGGTCCACCTGTTCGGCGGTCCCGCCTACTGGCTGGGCAAAAACAGCAGTCAAAATCTAACCCCCTCAATCCCCCTTACCTAAGGGGGAGGCTTAAAAGGCCCCTCCCCTTAGATAAGGGGAGGCGGGGGAGGGGTTAAGAACACAACAACGTAAAGGAGCCCCACATGTTCGCAAAATTCATCGCATTCTTCACAGGTTTCTTCGGCAACGTCAAAGCAGATCCCATGTCCTCCGCCAAAGGTCTTGTACAGCTGGCATCTGCGGGCGCGGTCGGCTACGGCATGGCCACCGGCATCGTGCCGATCAACGTCGGCGCACCCATGGCCGCCGGTTTCGCTGCCTCCGGCATCCACGCCCTGGGCACTAACACCGCCACCGGAGTGGAGGCCCCGGCCGCGATCAAGGCAGAGGCCGCCATCACCCAGGCCGCAGCCCTCACCCCCACGGTGCTCTCGGTAGTGGATCAGATCAACGCCATCAAGGCCGAGGCCGATGAAGGGCAGAAAAAGGTGGATACCTACCAGACTATCATGGGCATCCTGACTGCTGCAGCCCCAGCGAACAGTGAAAGGCAACAGCAGTGAACAGCGTACAGCGAAAAAAGCAGCGAACAGTAAAAGACAAAAGCAGCGTACAGCGTACAGCAAAAGCCTTTCTGTCCACTGTCCTCTGTCCTCTGTCCTCTGAATTTTTGTCCACTGTCCTCTGCTGATGGATGACATGGACCGCGCCCAGGATCGCCAGGCCGAATTTACCGCCGACGCCCTCCGTGACCACTGGCGCAAACAGACCTTCGGCATCGGCCTCAGCCATTGCCGCAAATGCGGGGAGCAGATCCCCGAACAACGGCGCAAGGCAGTACCGACCGCCACCCATTGCATAGACTGTCAAACTGGCATTGAATTCAACTCCCGGAGGCCACTGTAATGGAAGCCATCTCTCTCCCCTTCGCCACCCTGGTCATGCAGGTGCTGGGCCTGCCCGGCCTGATCTTCGTTATCTGGCACTTTGACGCCAAGCGCTTCGAGAAGCAGCGCGAGGAATACAAGGACCACATCGCCGAGATCCTCTCCCAGTACAAAGACGACGTCAGCGGCATCAAAAAGCTCTACGAAAACAACGTCGAGCTGGTCCGCAACTATGAATACGGCGTCAAGCAATGGGAAAAGCTGGACGGCGACCTGGCCGGGATCATCACCCTCAACACGCGCATCCTCTCGACCCTGGTGGAAAAGGTAGAGAGTAACCAGTTTTGCCCGACAGTACGGGGAGCGGGGCCACACCGATGAGCATCGAAAGAGCCGCCATGCGCGGGAAACTGGCCGAGGCCGAGGACCAACAGCGCCGCCTGAACCTCAAAGGGGAAGGGCTTTGCAGTGCCGTCCGCCAGGGGCTCAACACCGCCCTGACGCCATTCAGCGACATGGAGATCCCCCAGGTTGCGCAGCAGATGGATGACCTGGTCATGACCTGGGCCGAGCTGGCCAAGATCCAGGGCGATATTGCCCGCCTGCAGAGGGAACTTCGATGAATGGCCTTTTATCCTCCCGACGGGAGAACAGAATCCTTTCCCCCTTTGGGGGAGAGATAGAGAGAGGGCGCTTCTGATGGCTGAAAAGGGAGCACGCGCACAACTGGAGCCGGTGGCCCGGCAGATGTATGTCGAAGGGCAGAGCCTCACGGCGATCGCCGAGACCCTGGACGTCTCCCGCAACACCCTGACCGACTGGAAGGCCCGCACCAAGGCCCCGGCAGACGACCGTGACGAATGGGACAAGGCCCGCGAGATGAAGCGTGGTTTTGAACAACGCCTGGAGGCGATCCGCGAAAGCATCATGGGAGAGATCGAGGAGACCACCTCCGTCTCGATCAAGAACGTCTCCCCGGCCCTGTTCGATTCGCTCTCCAAGGTGGACGCCCTGCTCGACCGCAACCGCAAGGCCGCCCGCGAAGCCACCGACGCGATCGCCCGCCAGCGTGGCGAGATGTTCCTGCAGTTCATCAAGGATCTGATCGAGTATGGCGGCAAGCATGACGAGATGATTACGGCGGTTATTCAAGACAATTTTGACGACCTGATTCAGTGGGGCCGGGAGAAATATGCAGCGTAAGACTTAACCCCACCCCCGCCTCCCTTTAGGCCCGCTGTTGGGTCCTTACCTAAGGGGAGGGGCCTGAAAGCCTCCCCCCTTAAGTTAAGGGGGGATTGAGGGGGGTTAGCAGTTAAAGGTTAAAAGGGAATTTCATGGCACTAACCCAGGCAAAGCAAAAACTGTTCGACAAGGAAGTGGAAGCGATCCGCCAGATGATCCAGGCGTCCGCCAAACCTTTCCCTGCTAACAAGGCCGAACAGAAGGCCCGCAAAGCCAAGGCCGAAAAAGACCTGGATTACTTCAACCGGACTTACTTCCCGCACTACTTCACCAAACCGTCCAGCCGCCTGCACAAGTACTTCGCCGCGCGTTACCCGGCCATGATCAACCGGGCCGTGGCGACCGGTGAAGGCGACAAGGAAGCCAACGCCGCGCCCCGTGGTAACGCCAAATCCACCACCGGCACCTTTGGCCTGCCGCTCTGGGCAGCCGCCTTCCGCAAGCGCAAGTTTGCCCTGATCGTCTCCGAGACCCGCGGCCAGGCCGAAAGCTTCCTCTCCTTCATCAAGATCGAGCTGGAGACCAACGAGCGCCTGCAGCAGGATTTCCCCGAGCTGTGCGGCGAGGGCGCGGTGTGGCGATCGGATCAGATCATCACCCGCAACGGCGTCAAGATCCAGGCCGCCGGGGCCGGACAGAAACTGCGCGGCCTGCGCCACGGCAACTGCCGCCCTGACCTGGTGATTGTCGATGACCTGGAAAACGACGAATCGGTCGAATCGCCCGACCAGCGCCGCAAGCTGGAAAACTGGTTTTTCAAGGCGCTGATGAAGATCGGCCAGCCGGACACCGTGTTCATCGTGGTCGGCACCATCCTCCATTACGACTCGCTCCTTGCCAAGCTGTTGGTCAAGCCAGGCTGGAAAGGGCAGAAGTTCAAGGCGGTCATAAAGTGGAGCCCGGCAGTCAAACGCTGGGAGGAGTGGGAACGGATCTTCGCCGATATCTCCATCGGCAAAGAACAGGCCGAGGCTGCCGCCGACAGCTACTTTGCTGCACATGAAGCCGAGATGCTGGCCGGTACCGAAGTGCTCTGGGAGGAGATGGAGCCGTACTACTACCTGATGAAGATGCGGGTCTCGGATGGCCCGGCCTACTTCGAGAGCGAAAAACAGAACGAACCGCTCAACCCCGAGGACCAGGTGTTTTCGGAGGAATGGTTCCAGGATTGGACTGACGGCGACATCGATCTGGAAGGGGTGCTGCACGCCGGATCATGCGACCCGTCCCTGGGCAAGCAGAACAAACGCTCCGACCCGTCGGTCATCATGGGCGGCCGCATGAAAGAGCGCATCCTCTATCTGGATATCGCCGATATCGCCAAGCGCCAGCCGGACCAGATCCTGGTCGATATCCTCGCCTATCACGAGCGCGATCCGTTCGACAAGTTCCGTTTTGAGACCATCCAGTTTCAGGAGTTTTTCGCCCGTACCGTTGAGCAGACCGCCCACGACAAGGGCATCACCCTCAACATCGATGAGTTCAAACCGAACACCGACAAGGATCTGCGCATCATCCGGCTGCAGCCCTGGATCAAAAACGGCTGGATCAGGTTCCGGGCGGAGCATGCAGAACTGAAACGCCAGCTGATCTACTACCGCCCCAAAGGCCGGGGCGGTCACGATGACGGCCCGGATGCCCTGGAGATGCTGTTGGGATTATGCGAAGGCGCGCTGATCACCGCCGCCTGCGCCCCACCCCAGGAAACCACCCCCGACAATTACCACGCCGAGCGCAAAGGCATATTTGCCGGAATCAAAGGCCGCCAAAAATACGGGAGACGAAGAATTTAACCCCCCCAGCCCCCCTTAAACTAAGGGGGGAGCTTCCAGCCCCTCCCCTTAAGTTAAGGGGAGGCGGGGGAGGGGTTAAGGTTTTAAAGGGTTAGCCTCTAGGAGAACAACATGAAACTGCTCGACCGCCTGTTCAACATAGACAAAAAAGTCGAAGAAAAGCTCTCCGCTGCCGTGGACCAGCGCCTCAAGGCCGCGCTCCCCGCAGCCGTGGCCGGACGCCTCCAGGCCGCCTCCATCTCGCTCGATAACGACTACGGCTGGCGGCTGCTCAACGGCACCTCCACCCGCGAGCTGCTCATCGCCCCCTACGAGCAGCAGATCATCATGGCGTACTGGCTCTACAAGACCAACCCCCTGGCCGCCTTCCTCATCGACGTCCCGGCCGCCTTCGTTGCCGCCGACGCCATGCCGTTCACCTGCGACAACGAGGACGTAGAAAAAACGCTTAAAGCATTCTGGGACCGCAACCGGCTGGAACTGCGCTGGGGTAACTACATCAAGGAATGCGCCGTATTCGGCAACCTGGTGCTTACCGCCCATGTGGCCGAACAGACCGGCCGGGTCAAGCTGGGCTATCTCGACCCCGGCCTGATCTCCACCACCCTCTGCGATCCCGAGGATGTCCAGACCAAGATCGGCGTCCGGATCAAGGCCACCGAACACCGTGGCGAACGGACCCTGAAGGTTATCCTGGACAGCGACACCGAGGAGGATCTCTCCCCGATCGCCAAGGAGCTGCGCGACCAGATGACCGACGGCCAGTGCTTCCTGATCCAGATCAACTGCATGAGCTCCGAAATGATGGGCACCTCCGACCTGTTCAACATCGGCGAGCACCTGGACGCCTACGAGCAGACCATGCTCGATGCCGGAGAGAAGCACAGCCAGTTCAACGCCTTCTACTACGACATCACGGTCAGCGGCGCCGACGCCAAACAGCTGGAGGCGGAGCGCGCCCTCTACACGCCACCCCGCACCGGTGGTGCCTTCATCCATAACGAAAAGGTCACATGCGAGGCCGTAGCCCCGGACCTCAAGGCGCTCGATGCCGAAACCGCCACCCGCTTCCAGCGCCGGCACATCCTGGGGGCCAAGTGCGTGCCCAACCACTGGTATGCCGATCCCGACGGCAGCAACCGCGCCACCGCCGACGCCATGGACCGCCCGACCCTGATGAACTTCACCCGGCGGCAGAACGAAGCCAAAGCGGTTTTGAAAACCATCGCCGACTTTGTCATCAGCTCCGCCATTGATGCCTCCTACCTCAACGTCCCGGAGGAGGAGGCCTACCAATACGAGATCTCCACCCCGCCGCTCACCGACAAGGACGTGGCCAAGATCTCCACCATGCTGCGCGATGTCTCCAGCGCGCTGGTAACCGCCGAGGGTCAGGGATGGATCGACCAGGAAAAAGCCGCCCGCATGTTCGCCTTCTGCACCGCCATGCTCGGCTTCGAATACGACCCGGATGAATGCAGCGACGTACCCCCCGAGGGGAAGGATTACAAAAACGCCAAATTTGCCCCAGAAAGGCCGAACGCCACCCAGGTAGCTACCGATGGTCGCGATGAGGACGAAAAAGGGCCTTAACACGTGTCATAAAGCGAACCAGGGCCAAACCCGTAACCCCCTCAGTCCCCCTTTGACAAAGGGGGAGGTTTAAAACCCCTCCCCTTAGGTAAGGGGAGGCGGGGAGGGGTTAAGGTTTAAAGCAGCAAAGGACAATCATGGCGACACCAGCAACCGACATACTCCAGCAGATCCTCACCGCCCAGGGCCTCCGCACCATCGCCGGGGCCGAGGCCGTGCGCCGGATACTGGAGGAGGTGCGCAAACAGGTCATTGGTGAAATCGCCTCCGCCGCGCCGGAATCCTTCACCGCCTTTCGGCAAACGCAGATGCTGGCACAGCTGGACCGCCTGCTCTACGACGCCGAGGCCGGCATGCGGGTGGAGCTGGGCCGGGGCATCAACGCCGCCTGGGAGGCAGGCCGCGATCTGCTGCCGCAGATGGCCAGCGCCGCCGGCACGGTCCTCTCTCCGGTCGGCATCTCCAGCCACCTGGTGGACCAGCTCAAGGAATTCACCTGGGGCCGGATCAGCGCCATCACCAACGATGCCCAGGCCAAGATCCGGGCGGAGCTCACCCTGGGTGTCCTGGGACAGAAAACCCCGCACGAGATCTCCGGGACCATTGCCGGCACCCTGGAGCGCCCCGGCTTTTTCAAAAGCATTGAGGAGCGCGCCATGGTCATCACCAAAACCGAGCTGGGCCGCACCTTCACCATGGCCCACCAGGCCAGCATGGAAGCCGCCGTGCCAACCCTGCCCGGTCTGGAAAAGATGTGGCTGCACGCCGGTCACCCCAAGCGCGCCCGGATCTATCACCTGTACAACAACGGCCAGACCAAACCGGTGGCCGAGCCGTTCCTTATCGGCAATATCATCATGATGTATCCGCGCGATCCCAAAGCCCCGGCCAGCGAGGTCGTCAACTGCGGCTGCATGCATGTGGCCTACATGCCGGGGTGGGGATCGAAAAAAGAGTATTTAACGAGCTGGGAAAAGGCCCAAGCGGCCGCAAACAAACCAAGGAGGTAACACAATGGCAGAAGCGATCGACAAGAAGTACCTGGAGGGGCTGGTGTTCAAAAGCTCCAAACCGAAGAAAACCGACAGCGGCAACGTCCATGTCCCGGTGGAGCGCGCGCTGACCCCGGCTGATGTGCTGGACTGGAAGGACAGCGGCAAGGACCTGGTCATCGTTACCGCAGACGGCCAGAAATACCGCGTAGCCAAGGATGCAAAAAAAGGCAAGGAGTAACCCATGGTTTTTGAACTGATCCAGACATCATGCCGTATCATGGCCGCTGTCGGTGAGTCTGACTCTGCTGATTACGGTTATACATGGAGGGTACAGGTCAATGAATACGGCCCCGGCAAGGATGGCCGGATCAACTGGACCCGCGAGCCCCTGGTTGCCGCTATTTCGAGTCTAATCGAGGGCGCCCGTGTTTTCGCACTGAATGAGAGCCAGCATCAAGCGGCCAACAAGCAATTTGGAAAATCAGTCAAGGAAATAATCGGCTGGCTGAAAAACGTTACCGACACCGGTACGGCCATTGAGGCGGATCTGTGCATCCTCAAAAGCGCTCAATGGTTGCGTGACGGATTGGTTGACAGTTTTGAACGGGGCAAACCGGACCTGTTTGGCCTTTCGTTTGACGCTGTTGGCCGGGCTATCAACAAAATGGTAGCTGGAAAAATGATGAAAGAACCTGTTGAAATCAAATCCGTGGAAGTCGATGTGGTTTACAACCCCACTAACAATGGGAAATTTTTACGATTGGCCGCAGCCGAAGAGGCAGGCCAGAAAGGGGACACAGATATGTTTGAAAAACTGTTGGCCGCCCTGCAGAGCAAGCGGCCCGAGTTGCACACCCAGATCCAGGCGGGAATCACCGCCGGAACCATGACCCAGGATCAGGCCCTGGAGCAGATTGCCGCCGCGACGGTGACAGCATCAGATGCCGCGCCGTTGGTCTCAGCACTTGTCGCTGCCATGAAAGAGTCGGCTGCTGGATTGCCGTCGTCACAGTCGCCGCAGTTGGAACAGATGCAGCTCATCGCCTGCAACATGACCCTCACCAGCACCCTGGCCGCCAGCAAACTGCCCGAACCGGTGCAGGACAAACTCCGCGCCAGCTTCAAGGATGTCGTGTTCAAGGATGAATCCCTCCAGGCCGCTATCAAGGCGGAAAAAGAGATGCTCGACAAGTTGAGCGCCTCCGGAGCTGTCAGCGGCGCGGGTGATGTCCGGGTAACTGTCGGCCGGGAATCCACCGACAAACTTCAAGCCGCCTTTGACGGCATGTTCGGCGTCAAATTGCCCGACACCATGAAGGATGTCCAGATCTTCACCAGCATCCGCGCCGCCTATGTGGAGATGACCGGCGACGTGGACATCAGCGGCGTACTCAACCCACAGCAGCTCCGCCGCATGCAGGCTGCCTACGGCGACACCACCTTCACCTATGCCCTGGGCAACACCCTCTACCGCAGGTTGACCCAGGATTACCGCGAAATGAGCGATTACGGCGTCTCGCGCCTGGTCGGCAACAACATCCGCCGCGCCGTGGACTTCCGTACCCTGGAAAACATCCGCATCGGCTACTACGGTGATCTGCCGGATGTGGACACCGACGTGGCCGATTACCCGGATCTGGGGGAATTGTCCGACGAAAAGGTCGAATACGCGTTGAACGAAAAGGGCGGCATCATCACCATCAACCGCCGCATGATCATCAACGACGATGTCCGGCTGATCCAGAAGATCATCACCCGCCTGCCCCGCGCTGCCCGCCGCACCCTGGCCAAGCGCGTCTGGAACCCGTTCATCACCAATGCCACCTATGGCGGCGATGCCAAGGCGATCTTCCATGCCGATCACGGCAACCTCGGCTCCACGGCCTACGACATTACCCCGGCCGAAGCGGCCCGCACCGCCATGTTCAAACAGGCGGAACCGGGCAGCGCCGAAGTGCTCGGCCTCCGTCCGGTCACGGTGGCCTTCCCGTCGGATCTGCGCGCCCAGGTCACCAACGTCAACAACTTCAACCCCCAGGCGGTCACGATTGCCAACGGCAACTCCATGTTCCAGTATTTCCAGCCTGCCGGACTGTTCGAGAACCCGTTCATGACCGACGCCACCGACTGGATGATGTTCGCCGATCCCAACGAGGTGGAGATCGTGGAGCTGGCCTTCCTCAACGGCCAACAGGAACCGCAGATGCTGGTGGCCGACAACCCCGCCAACGGTCAGATGTTCGTGGGCGGCCGCATCCAGTACCGCATCACCCACGATTACGAATGCGCGGTGGTTGATTACCGTGGCGCGTATAAGGCGGTCGTAGCAGCGTAACCACCCGTTCAATGTTCAATGTTAGAGGCAGTTCAATGTTTAAAACCTCGAACCTTGAACATTGGACTTTGAACAGTTTTTTAAACCTCGAACGTTGAACGTTGAACGTTGAACAAAAAAAACCGGAGGAACCAATGAAATTTAAAAGCATTTTGATGGCAATCATGCTGATCGTCGCGACGACCGTGGCCGGCCTTGCCCTGGCAGCCACTTCCAACCCGTCCCCGGCCTCGCCCGGCTACACCCCGGTAGTGCTGCCGATCATGGGCACTTATTCCGGCGCCCGCACCGGCCTGGTCAAATTCACCGCCCCGGCGAAATACTCGATCGTCTCGGCCAGCGTCAACGCCCGTGGCGTGACCGGCACCAACCCCACCCTCAAGGTTTATTTGAAATCCGGGGCATTCACGAACTACACCGGCACGGTCACGGCCGCCGGCACGGTCAAGGTGTTGACCGCCGGCACCACCACGCTCATTGCCGATGAGGCCACCGTAGCTGTGGATCTGGTAACAGGAGGGACCTCGCCGCAATGGCGGGATCTGACGTTGTTTATCTTGCTAAAGAGATTGTGACCGGATCGATCCATTGATACCAGACGAAGCAAAAAGGGCGGCTCAAGCAGCCGCCCTTTTCTGAAAGGAGCAAAAAATGAAATTACTGCCCGCTGTCCTCATACTGTCCACTGCCCTCTGCCTTCTGGCCGGTTGTGGCGACACAACCAAAACTACAACTATTGTACCGCCTCCTGTGAATAACACGACCACCAACAACACCAATACGACCACAACCACCACAACCACAACAACCGACAGCAACAACCCGGTAAACATCGTTCTGCCGACACCCACGGGCGTTATGTAGGGGCGGGGTCTCCCCACCCTTATTTTGAATCTTGAACCTTGAACGTTGAACCTTGAACGTTGAACAAAAAAAAGGAGCAACCATGAAAACCCTGTTCACTGCCTTTCTACTGTCCGCTGTCCTCTGCCTCTCACTGTCCACTGCCTCTCACGCCATCAACGTCACCCCCGGCAAACTGGCCAACGACGGCACCTCCAGCATTCAGGCATTTATCCCCGACCCGGCCAAGGCCCAGGTGCCGATCAACCTGGCCACCACCAAGGTTTTCAAAAAGGGTACCGGCGCCGATTACAACATCACCGACTGGACAGCCATCAACATCATCCCCAGCACCACCAACATCACCCGCTATTTCAACAGCGACAGCACCAAAACCCGCACGATCTACGCCGACCAGGACAACATCATCATCATCCACCCCGACGTCACGCAGATCACCATCAGCGGTGTGGATGCCAGTGTTGAGGTTGAGGGGATGTAGATTGTCATAGCAGAAAAGCCGCACAAGCCGTGGAAGGCGTTTTATATCTGTGCATATTGCCACTTTCGGCGCAGAGGGTGGCCAATCTGCCTGTTGAAAAAAGCGCCGTGTGAATATCCCTTTTTAGCGGAGAAGTGCAAGGACGCAAAGTAATCCACTTGCGGGAGAACACCCGCCCTGGAGATTTTATGAAAAGATTTTTGATGGTGCTGATGATATTAGCGGTGGCGGGAAACTGTTGGGCAGGCTGGCTAGATGGTTGGACTAAACGGCAGTCGCTAACTGTGGCGGGCGTAGCAACATCTCAAACAAACTATGCCGTTAAACTAACAGCGCATTTTGGCGCTGGCGAAGATACCGTAACGGATATTTATTGTAATTCGGCTGTCAAGACAGATTTTTCCGACCTTCGTTTTACCGCAGCGGACGGGACCACATTATTGTCTCACTGGATCGAGACAAAAACTGACAGCGACAACGCCGTAGTATGGATAAAAATACCATCTATACCCGCATCACCAGATACAGTTGATATCGTCATATATTATGGTAATGCTGCCGCCTCCTCAACCAGTAATATCAACACCACATTTCTTCTGGCCGAGGATTTTGAAGCTGTAAAGGGTCAAGTGCTGGACAATACCAGCGCCCTCGATATCCCGTGCTATTACAGCACCCCCTCAAATCAACCGGTTCATCCATCGGTTCTGTATTTCCCGTCTGGCTGGCATGGGCACACCTACTGGATGGCGTTTACTCCATATCCGAACTCGGTGAGCAGCTATGAAAACCCCTCAATTGTGGTTTCTGCGGACAAAACCACATGGAGCGTGCCGACAGGTCTGACCAATCCCGTAGTACCAAAATCACCCACTGGCTACAACTCCGATACTGAATTGGTCTACAACGACACAACCGACGAACTCTGGATGTATTTCAAGGCCACCGAGGACAGCTCTGCCACCTGGAAACTATATGCTATTAAAAGCGCCGATGGAATAGCCTGGACTGACTTGGATGGTGGCGCTATTACAAACGTCCATCTGGGCACCGTGGTACTGGATGTCGGGGCCGCTGAGGAGGTGTCACCTGCGGTTCGTAAAATATCAGCGGATTCCTGGGTAATGTGGACAGTTACTCAAGCGGGCGCGCCTCGCGTAATCAAGAAATACACATCGACTGATGGGAGAAGTTGGGGTACTGGCACAAACGCGACTGTTACGCATTTGGGGGGTATAACCACATCATTTTCCCCCTGGCATATCCAGGTTAAATATCTCGTCTCAAAATCCAAATATCTAATGATGGCGAATAATTCGGCCACCGTCCCAGGGTCTCTGTTTTTACTTGAAAGCACAGACGGGGCAGCGTGGACACTATACCCAGTTCCGCTCCTCGATCCGTCAACTGCCGGGTGGGACAATGGCTTGATTTACCGCGCAACTTTCCTGTTGGATGCCTCAGACGTTGTAAATGTTTGGTATTCCGGGCGCGCAACAGCAACAGTATGGGGCACTGCATATACGGAGATTGGCTATGATGCCCTGATTGCCGCTGCTACGACCCCAATCCCAGGCTGGACTGTTGATTACAACCCGGTCATGACTTTGCGGGTGAAGCGGGACACAACAAATGTGGTCCAAGGCGTAGCATCTGCCGTGGTGACAGGCAAGGGAACGTTGAACCGAAGTTTTGGCACAAACAACCACGTCCGTGCGGCGTTAAATATCTATGACACCAACTCAACATCGTTGCAGATGCTGTTACAGGTGACAAATGCGGCGAATACCAGCAGAGACGCAGTTGGTGTATCAACTGGCAACAGCGCCGGGTATATCGTTTACTCCGGACAAAGCAGCGATTGGGTAGTAACGGAAGTCCCTCGCGCTTTAGGTTACAAAAAAGTAGAGGCCGCGGCCAATGTCAACGCGTTTACGTTTTATTCCGACGGAACATCGTTAGGTACTAAAACCGGCCAATTCAGTGATGCCACAAGAGTCAGACTGACAAAAGACCTGAATAATGCAACCTATCTGGATGCCCTAACGGTCAGGCCTTATGTTTCACCAGAACCGGCAATTAGTGGTATTGGCGCAGAAGAAACGGCAGTATCCTCCCCCAAACACAACACCCGCCGCTTCGGCCCTCTCCGTTCCGGATTCAGATTTTAAAATGACCATTGACAACCACCTTCGATAAGAGTACAAAGCCCAAAACACCACAAAAGCCCCTGCCCTTAACCGGACCGGGGCTTTTCTTTTTTGCCTGCAAAAAATACTTACACCCACCCCCTCCTGTAATCTCCCATCCATGGCAACCCTCATCGACATGATCCGCCCCAAGATCAAGGACGACTCCGGCAAGATCACCGATCCGGACGATCTGATCCTGGCCGCCACCGAAGCGCTCAACCGCTACAGCAAAGCGCGGCCCCTGGAGGTCGTTGTTGATATCCCCGGTGCCGGCACCTACGACGTGGCCCTGCCCATCGACTGGATCGACGGCTTTTCCAACATCCTCCAGGTCGAGTACCCCACGGACCGCGTCCCGGCCAATATCATCGACCGCCGTGATTACTCCATTTATGCCACGCCCACCGGCAAGGTGCTCCGCATCCTCATCGCCCAGCCCGACACGGACGAAAACGTCCGCCAGACCTATACCATCCTGCATTCCGAGGACAGCGTGCCCGCCTGCGACCTGGAAGCGGTTGCCAATCTGGCCGCCTCCATCTGCCTGCGCCAGCTTGCCGCCGCCTTCGGCCAGACCAGTGACAGCACCATCCAGGCCGACACCGTAAATTACCGCTCCAAGGCCGATGAATTCCGCCGCCTGGCTGATTCGTTTGAGAAACTTTACAAGACGCACCTGGGCATCAAGGACAACGACACCGTAGCCGCCGCGTCAGTGGTCGCCCCGCCTCCGGACAACACGAGAATGCGGCTGATCAGTGGGGTAAGACGGTGAACAGGGAAACCAGAGGCCAGGGAACAGAGGACAGTGGACAGAAAGGCTTTTACTGTTCGCTGCACGCTGCTTTTCACTGTTCGCTGCCTTTATGAACTTCCATATCAATATCACCAGGTCCGGCAATCTGCTCTCAGGCAAGGCCCCGCAGATCGTTCAAAGCCACCTGGACCAGGCCATCACCGAGGCCACCCTGTTTCTGGATGCCAAGGTCAAGGCAAATACCCCCCAGGGGGTTTACGGCGGCCTGCTCGGCTCGATCCAACACGATATACCGGGCAAGGGCACCCCGCTGGTCAAAGGTATGATCATGACCGCCCACAAATACGCCGAGGTGATCGAAAAGGGGCGCAAACCGGGCAAAGGTATTGCCTCAGCAGACCCAGGAGGCAAATACGTTTCTCCACTCCTCCCTTGGATTAGAGTCAAGTTGGGATTATCCGGCAAAGACGCGGAAAGTGCCGCCTATTTAATTGGCCGCAAGATCAAACTCAAGGGTTTCAAAGGCGCGCACATGTTCGAAAAGGCGTTAACCGACAACTGGCCCCAGGTGGAAAAAATATTTGACTGCCACGGCCTCAGCATTGCCAAGGAACTAAGCGAATGACCGTCCGCTACAGCACCATCGCCGCCGATATCAAGGCCAAACTGGAGAGCATCCCCGGTACCGGGCTGGTCCACGCCTACGAGCGCCAGGTCATTGATCCGGAGAAGTTCATCAACCTGTTCAAGGATTCCCGAGGCAAGGTCTGCGGCTGGGAGATAACCCGCAGTGCAGCGCCGGAGAGTTATACCGGCCCGGTCAACCGCCACCACCAGATGCTGATAAAGGGCTATCTCGGTCTCCAGGACGCCGTTGCCAGCGCCAGCGCCTTTCAGGATCTCTGCGACGATATCTGCGACCTTTTCCGCGAGGCCTCACCTGCCGTGCCAGGGGGATGGGAATACCGCAACGGCCTGGAACCGGACAAAACCCCGGTGCAGCTGGCACTCATCGATGACCGCTTCTTCGGCAAAGTACTCTGCCATCACGCTGTAATCAGCATCACCATCACGGAACGCATTTTTTAGAAAGGAGCAGCCATGCAGATCACAGTCAACGACGCGTCGGTACTCAGGATCGTGGAGATCGTGGACGGCAAAGAGGTGGATGTCACCCCCCAGCCCAAACCGGTCAAAACGCCCCCGGCACCACCGGCCAAGCAAAAGGAGGTAGCAAAAGATGATCAAAACAAGGCGTAAAGTTCTGGCCGGTAAAATCGAGGCCGTGGAGGGTGTTGCCGAAGCCCTGCTGGCCGCCGATGGCGGTATCATCGCCCTCGATGTCAAGTGGACCCCGGACATCAAGATGCTGCAGCGCAATGCGGCCCTGCCGTCGCTCTCCAAGATGAAGCAGATCCCCGGCCTCTCCCTGGCCCATGTCTCGTTCAAGGCCGAGCTGATGGGCTGCGCCGCCGCCTTTGCCGCCGGCGTCCTGCCGCCGGTCGATCCCTACCTGCGCTGCTGCGGCTTTGCCGCCACCCTGGTGGTCACCCCAGGGGTGGAAACCGTCACCTACAAACCGGCCTCCACCGGTGTCCCCTCCATGACCATCGGCGTTTATACCGACGGCATCCTGAAAAAGCTCACCGGTGCCCGTGGCGCGGTCAAATTCTCCACCGAAGTGGGCGGGCAAATTTTCGCCGAGTTCGACTTCATGGGTGCCTATAACGCCGTGACCGACGTGGCCATCCTGGCCCCGACCTTCCCGACCCTGATTCCGCCCAGATCCACCGGCGCCACCTTCACCATCGGCGGCTACACCCCGGTATTGCGCAGCCTCAGCATCGACATGGGCAACACCCTGGCCCCCCGCGAGGACATGAACGCCACCAGCGGCTACAAGTCATTCGGCATCACCGACCGCAACCCCACCGGCCAGTTTGACCCGGAAATGGAGCTGGTTGCCACCCATGACTGGTACGGCATCTGGAAAGCAGGCACATCCGGCGCGCTCAACATGGGGCCGATCGGCGCGGACCAGTACAACAAGGTCCAGATCACCGCACCCACCGTGGTTCCCACCAAGGTCAGCGAAGGCGACCGCGAAGGCCTGGAGATCGCCGACACCGCCTTCCAGCTCGCCATCGGTACCGGCGATGATGAAGTGGTGATTGTGTTTTTGTAAGTTTTTAAACCGTAAAACCTTAACTCCCCCCAGCCCCCTCTTAACTTAAGAGGGGGAGCCTAAAAGCCTCCCCCCTTAAGTTAAGGGGGGATTGAGGGGGGTTAGCCTTCAAAGCCACATCACAAAAAAAAGGAGCTACACCATGTCAGAATTTTTCGATCTCTCCACCCTCGACACCGCCAAACTCGCCGACGAAGGCGTGGTCATGCATTTCCGCCACCCCGAAAGCAACGAGAAACTGCCCCTCTGGGTCCGCCTCAAGGGTGCTGATTCCGAGGCCTACCAGCGCGTCGCCGATGCCTCGCTCAATGAGGTTTTCAAACAGATCGCCAAGGCGGGCAAGGTCAACCGCACCGCCGCCGACACCCGCGAGGAGCAGCTGAATTCCGTTTGCGCCATGATCACCGAATGGGGCGGTTTCAGCAAAAACGGCGCAGCCCTGGAGCTGTCCGATGACAACAAAAAAGAGATCTTCGGCTGGCGCGGCTATGGCTGGGCGCTGGCCCAGGCCAATACGTTCATCCTGGATCGCGCCAATTTTTTGCCCAAATAAGCGCCTCGCTCTGCGAGTGCGCCGAACGTCTGGGCCTGCATCGGCAGGATGACAGCGTGCACACCTGCCATCCTGCCGGCCGCCACATCTGGCAATATTTTCAGGAGCTGTCCCGCACCAGGGGCAAACACACCATCATGATCGCGGGCATGGGCGGCAGCCAGATCATGCACGAACCGGCCGCCATCACACATGTCGAGATAGCAGCCTGGCTAACCGTAACCAAACGCTCTTTGAACCGCTTTGAAAACCGCTGCCTGGCGCTGATGGACAACATCTATCTGGCCGCCGTCAATGGCGGCAAACAAAAGGCCCGCACCGATCAGGAGATCGGTGAATACTGCCGGAATAAGCAGCTGGAAAAATGCAAGAAGGAATTTGGTGAAGGGTTGGCAAGGGTTTGCAGCACGTGTCCGGAGTAAAACAGTGGACAGTGAAAGGCGGAAAACAGTGAAATGCAAGCGTACAGCGTACAGTAAAAGCCTTTCTGTTCACTGTCCTCTGTCCACTGTTCGCTGGTCTTTGCCTTTCACTGTTCGCTGACAAGGATTGTCAATGGCCAAGTACATGATTGAAATGACCGTAGGTCTGGATGGTGTCCCCCAGGTGACCGGGGGGCTCCAACAGATCGACTCCGCCGCCGATCGCATGGGCACCCGCACCCAGACCGCCACCGGGCGTATGGCCTCGGGCATGGGCGATATCGAAAACGCCGCCGGGCGCATGGCCGGCAGCATGGACACCGCCACCGGTCGCATGGCCGGGTCGCTGGGCGTGTTGCATACTTCCATGATGGGCCTGGCCGCCGGGTTCAGCCTGGGTGCGGTAATCAGCCAGCTCCATTCCGCCGGCATGGCGATCGAGCGTCTGAACAATTCCTTTGCGGCCGCTACCGGCAGTGTTGCCGGTGGCGCGGCCTCCATGTCGTTTGTCCGGGCCGAGGCGCAGCGCCTGGGCCTTGATCTGCTTTCCACCGCCGACAGCTACATGAAACTGGCCGCCGCTGCCAGAGGCACCGCCCTGGAAGGAAACAAAACCCAGCAGATATTCAGTTCCGTGGCCGGTGCTTCCCGCGCGTTGGGCCTCTCTGCAGAGCAAACCAACGGCGCGTTGATGGCCATCTCTCAGATGATGAGCAAAGGCAGCGTCATGGCCGAGGAATTACGCGGCCAGTTGGGCGAGCGTCTCCCTGGCGCTTTCCAGATCGCCGCGCGGGCCATGGGTGTCAGTACCGCCGAACTCGGCAAGATGCTGGAAGCCGGGAGCGTTATTTCTGATGAATTTCTGCCCAAATTTGCCGCCGAACTGCAAAAAACCTTCCCCCCTGGTGAAAAGGCCATGTCCGGCATGACCGCTGAAACCATGCGCCTGAAAACAGCCTGGTTTGACCTGAAAACCACGGTGATGGAAAACGGCGGCGACAGCATGTTTACCGGCACAATCCGGGGGATAAAAACACTTATTAAAGAGTTTGAGTATTTTATAACCAATACCCGCAAAAACGGTGTTATTACGACAGGCTTCGCGGCACTAAACCCGAATGGAGTTTCCGGCAGCAACTGGGTTGATTACCGGCCAAAAGAGCCCCTTAGTAAATTTGATGAAAACTTTCTTGTTTCCGATACAAATGTAGTCGGCGTTGAAGGCGGTGCCAGCTACCTATTGGGCGATCGTGACGAAATAATCGCCAAGGCGGTTGAAATCAGTGCCGGTGTTGTTGAAAAGGTTAAAACGGAAACAAAAAAAGGTCTCACCGCCCAGCAAAAGGAATACCAGGCCCAAATCAAGGATTTTTTCAAATCCTCCTGGGACAATGCCGCGCGGGACCTGGCCGCCGAAGATTTCAGCTCTGACGCAATCAAGAAAATGGGCCTCTTCACCGCCCAGCCCACCGGCTTTACCAAAAACCCGACCCTCTCCCTGGGCACCGGTCAGTTGCAATCCCTGGAACAACAGGCCGATGCCGCCAAAGCCCTGACCGCCGCCGAAGCCGAACGCCTCAAAACCATCCGGGACCAAACCCGCGAATACGAGCGCCAGCAGGCCATTATTAAGTACATAGCCGACCTGGAAGCCACCAACGCCGCCACCGCCGCCTCCATGGTCGGCATGAACAGCAATGGCGGTTTTGACTCCATAGCCGATCAGACCGCCAACCAACTGGCCATCCAAAAGGCAGCCCACGAAGAACGCCTGCGCATGATCGATGTCGAGCGGAAGGCCACCATCGGCAAGGGTTTAAGCGAAGAACAAACCATTAAGGCCATGGCGGCCCTGGACGAAGCTGCGGCCCTGGAGCGCCAGAAGAACACCATTGCCACCGGCAAGATCGCCGCTGATTCGTATAAATCTCAGCTTGGAACCGCCGCATTCTACGTTGATTCGGCCTCGCAGCTCTTTGGTTCTCTGGCCGAAGCACAGGATCAGTCCAGCCGCAAGGGTTTCGAGAGCGCCAAGGCTTACAGCATGGCCGCTGCCATTATGAACACCGCTGCCGGGATCATGAACGCCTTTGCAACATCCAACAACATCTATGTCGGTATGGCAATGGCCGCGGTAGTTGCGGCAGCCGGTGCGGTGCAGGTGGCAAAGATTGCGGCAACGTCATTCGGTGGGGGTGGGTCTATTGCCGCCCCCGGTGGTGCATATATGTCGGCTGGTGGCGGCCCTACCGGGTCCGGTGCGGGAGGTTCTATCACCAACCCTTATTCATCGGTACGAGACTCACAGACCGGTGCTGACATGGACAGCATCGTTGACAGCATGGACAACGCCGCCATCGCCATGAACAAAACCGCTGACAGTCTGTTGAGCATCGGGGAAATGTTCAAAACAGAAGTTGTAACAATGTTGATGAACGTTGTGCCAAATCGTTTTGCTCAACTTGATAAAGAACCAATTGGTATGGCAGGTAATTTTTGGAAAGCTACTGGAGTGAACCAATCCGTTGCCTCATTAAAAGACGCATTAACACTTAATGTGATGGGAGCAATGGAACACTTCGCCAAAATTTGGAAGGATATGATCACAGGTACTGTGGGTTTGCTTGTAGGTGGCCCATCATATACGCAAGGAGCGGGAGTAACATCACAGTTAGTGAATGGTGAATTCCAAACAGGTGCGTATCTCAAAAAACACAAAGATGGCGGCATATTTACTGACGATAAGACATGGTATGTTCCTTCCGCTGTAGACCAACAATTTCAAGAGGGCATGACTAAGTTCTTCTCCGGCATCAAGACCGACATCCTCACCGCCTCCAAACTGTTCGGCATGAGTGCTGCTGATGTAGAAGCTGGCTTCTCAGGTGCCAACACCAAGCTGGCACGTGTCGCAACTGCTGGTAGAACTCCGGAAGACATCCAGAAGGATTGGGAAGTACAGATAACAGCCGCAGCCAACGCCCTGGCAAACACCATCCCCGGTCTCAAGGATTTCCAGCTTGGCGGTGAGGAGCTGTTTGCCACGTACTCCCGGCTTTCCAACGCTATGCTTGAGGTCAATGACTCCATGCTGTTGATCGGCGCCAGTACCCTTCCGGCGACAGGCTCAATAAATGATTTAGCGTATACTCTGCAAAACTTGATGGGCGGCTCAGAGGCATTTGCGGAAAGTATCGACACATATTTCACCTCAATATTTACAGACAGCGAACAAGAAGCTGCAAAGCTGGCGCAAGCGCAACGAGCGGTAAATTACGCATTTGCTGAGATGCACAATACATCCATTCCGCAAACCCGTGAAGAGTTCCGCAGCTTGGTCAATGGCTTGGATCTTACCACAGAATCTGGAGCCCAGACTTTTGCGACGCTAATGGGCGTGGCAGAATCGTTTGGAATGATAGAGGATGCGGCTGAGGAGTTGATGAAAACCAATAGCAACCTCATGGTTACGCTGTATGATATGCAAGGCAAAACTGTTGAATCAATCATGCTTCAAAGACAACTTGAAACCGAAGGCATGGACCCCACCACGCTGGCCATCCAGAACCAGATATACGCCCTGGAGGATCTGAACCGGATCACCGAAGCCCAGACAGCGCTGGAACAACTGAAAACCCAGGCCATCCAGGACAGCACCCAGGCCCAGATAAAGATGCTCCAGGACTCCTCCGCGGCCTTTACCGCCACCGCAGAAAAGCTGAAGGCCAACCTGCTCCAGATCCTGGATATCAAGATCTCCGCCAACCAGGCGCTGCTCGACATCATGGGCGGCAACCAAACCGTGCTTTCACCCGAAGCCCTGTATCAGCAGAAAAAAGCGGCCTTCGAGGCCACCAAAGGCTTGGCCCTCGGCGGCAATGCCGCAGCCCTGACCAGCCTGCCCGAACTGGCAAAATCCTTCCTGGCCGCCTCCCAGGGCTACAATGCATCCGGCGCCGGATACCAGTCCGATTTCGCCAACGTTACCGGAGCCCTGGCCACCATCGCCGGGCTGCCCAGTACCGCCACCCTCACCCTGGATATTGCTCAACAACAGTTGTTTGAGTTGAAAAAGATTCAGGAAGCCACCACCAAGGGCACCTCACAGCAAAACGTGCTGCTGACCGGCGTCAATGGCGGTATCTCCGGGATGCAGTCCATGCTGCAATCCTACCTCCAGGCCGCATCCTCAGCACAGGCCGCTGCCGCCGCCGCAGCCACAGCACAGGCCAAGGCCGCAGCGGATACCCAGGCCGCTTCCCAGGCCGCGAACACTGCCGCCATTGCCGCCGCCCAGGCCATTCTGGACCAGGCCAAGGCGATCGCATCGGCACAGGCCCAGCTCGATGCCGCCAAAGCCGCCGCAGCCGCAGCACTGGCACTGGCCCAGGCCAAAGCGGCCGAAGATGCAGCAGCTGCCGCAGCCGCCAGGGCGATTTACAGCACCGTGCCCCAGGACCCCCTGGTGCGGGCCGCCAATGCCATCCTCCATCCGGGACAGGAATACTGGCTGAACAACGTGACCGGTGTGAAAAAGTGGCTGCCATATGGGGAAACGCCATCTTTCGCCGTGGGCACCCCCTATGTCCCTTACGACATGAACGCCAACATCCACCAGGGAGAGCGTATTTTTACAGCTCCCGACAACTATGCCATTACAAAGGCCTTCGTGGAGGGTCAATCGGGCAGTGGAGCGATTGTAGAGGCGATCGGCAGGCTGGAAAAGAGACTGGAACGCATAGAAAAGTCAGCTGATGCAAATGTAAGGGTAAACCAGGCGGGCTTCATCGGGGTCATTGAAATCAACCAAAAACAGGAAAAACGTCTGGCCGGAGTTGAGGCCAAAACAAAACTACAAGAACAGACACCAAGGAGGAAAGCGGCATGATTGAACATATCCAACTGATGATCCTCACCGGCTGGAATCCCCTGAAACCAGGCGGCGCTGGTATAGACACCCGCTATTTCGGCACCAAGGGATTTATTACTAAACCAACCGACACCCCGGCAAACACCTATTTTGCGCCGTACCTCAGTAATCCGGGGATGTTCAGCCAATCCATGTATTCTCCCGGAGCAACCGGCGGGGAATCATCTGGAGGTTTTGGAGTAGTTGAACTATTGAACAACGATGGTAGTCTGGATTACCTGATTGATTGGGGCTTCGACGGCTTCGCCTGCACCGTCCTGGATGTTCCGGTTAATGGCTCTTTTGCTGATGCCTCAACCCTTATCGCCGGTACAATCGAGCAGCCTGAACACGGTTGGTCCTCCATTTCATTTAATTTCCGAGACAACACCATCATCCTGGATAAACCAGCAGCCCTGCACTATTACGCCGGAACCAACGCCCTGCCCGCCGGTCTGGAGGGTGTGGACGACCTGAAGGGCAAGCCCAAACCCAGATTATTTGGCAACGGTGTGGCCTACAACATCGAGCCGGTCCTGGTCAACAGCGCCAAACTCACCTACCAGTGCAACGATGGAGCTATCTCCAGCATCGCCGCTGTCCGGGATAGCGGCGTTGTCCTCACAGTCGGCACTGCCCATGCCAACAGCACGGCACTCCAGGCCGCCACTGTTACCGCTGGCACCTACGATACATGCCTGTCAGAGGGTTATATCCGCCTCGGCAGCTCACCCGCCGGACAGGTCACCATGGATGCCACCGCCTCCGCATCATCCGTAGGCCAAACCATCAAAGCCCTGGCAATTGAAAAGCTCGGAGCTACCGGCATTGTAGAACAGTCCATCATTGATCTGGATGCGGCGATTCCAGCCACGGTATTGTACCAGCATTACACCGGCACCAACGACCCCAGCACCAAAGAGATTCTGGATAGCCTTTGCCGGATGGGGATCTGGTGGGGTTTCGATAATAATGGTAAATTTTGGGCAAAGCAGTTTACGGCTCCTGTATCCACTAATCCTATAGCAACTTTGACAAATGCAAATATATCCAATATTGAACGAACCGCCACAGAGGACTCCGACCGGGGCGTGCCGGTCTGGCGGGTGGTTTGTCGATATAAAAAGAATAATACAATTCAAACTACTCTGGCGGGTTCTGTGTCGTTGGGGGTCTATGATAAGGGATGGTTGGAAGCGGTCTACGAGGATGCCAGTATTAAAACAGTCCATCCCCTGGCAGCGGAACTCATCATAGATACCGCATTTACTGTATATGCCGATGCTCTAGCAGAAGCCACTAGGCAGTTCAACCTCCGCTCTGTGCGCCGGGATCGGTTGCGGACGGAATTACCCATGGCTGGTGCAGCGCTTACCTACCCCGCTGGGGGTTATTGGGACGATGAGGCAATCAGTGAGCTGGCCGCAACTCGTACAGGCTGCGCCTATATAGTTCATAATAATTATTTGTACCTTTTTGGAGGGACTGTTGGCGGGGTTGTTTCAGCATCAGTCATCCGCCTGGATTTATCAAACCCCACTGGTGCCTGGGATGATGCCGGTGTTACCAATATGCCTTGGGCGGCCCGCAATCTCAGCGCCGCACTGAACGGCAATTATGTGTACATCTCAGGCGGATATTCCACCGCCGCACATACCAAGGTGCTCCGCCTGGATGTACAAAACCCCACCGGCGCCTGGGATGATGCCGGTGTTACCGATCTGCCCGCCGCCCGCTATCTGCACGGTTCTATTGTTTATAATAATTATTTGTATGTATTAGGTGGTTATACAACCGCTTACACTGCCAGCGTTATCAGGCTCAACCTTGCCAGCCCCACTGGTGCCTGGGATGATGCCGGTGTTACCGATATGCCTTCTGCCCGCGCCGATTTTGGACAGCCCGTTATATATAATAATTATCTATATGTTGCCGGGGGCTATTCCGGCGTTGGCGCTGCTCTTAAAACAGTTATCCGGCTTCCTGTTATATACCCGTGGCTCGCTTGGGATGACTCCGGCGTTACGGATTTGCCGGAAATACGAAGAAGTCAGGGCGTTACATTGCAAGGATCATACATGTATGTCGCCGGAGGTAAATATGGTGGTGGTGTCACGGATATGTATGCGTCCGTGTCCCGGTTGAATTTAGCTGTGCCCACTGGGGTTTGGGAAAATGTGGCCAGTTTCAAATCCGCCCGTGCCAACCTTATTTTAACCAGTTATGACAACGCAATATATTCCGTGGGCGGTTCGTCTGGCTATGTGGATACAAGCAACACCTGGCGTCTTCGCAACAATGATAATCCAGATGATTTGGCGGAATTGAAAAGCCTGGGAAAAACTATACTTGTTGCTATACCTCGCTATGGTTACACGCCAGGCCGGCCCATGAGAATAATTGGCGCGGAATCCAATTACCAAAGCCGAAAAACTATATTGGAGTTATGGGGTTGACATGGCAACCTCTCTCATCTCATATCCTGATTTAACTCTGACCGCTGGATTGTCTGGGGGTGACTGGCTAACAGCCCTGCCTCTTACTAATTTGCAAGATGAGGACTTGGCAAACAAGTGCCGCTCCACTAATGATGCCGCCGCCTCCAGCATCATCCTGGTGGATCTGGGCGCAGCCCAGGCCATCCGCCTCATCAGCCTGTGCGCCCACAACATCAGCGAGGCCGGGACCATCCAGGTGCGCGGCTATTCCGATGCAGGTTACACCACCCTGGTCACAGGTGCCGACACCACCGCCCTGGATGCCTGGCCAACCGCCTTCACTGCTGCGACCGTTGCCAAATACCCAAAAAACTGGACCTACTGTTTCACCAGCGACAAGACCGCCAGGTACTGGAAAGTCGAGATCACCGACACCACCAACCCGGACGGTTACATCGAGCTGGGGAGGTTATGGCTGGGAGCTGCTACGTTTGAGCCCCAATTCGGGATCGCCGCAGGGAGCGGCATGGGGTACATATCAAGAGATGTAATTGAAGAGAGTTTGGGCGGTATCCGCTGGGGTGAAAAGCGCACACCTAAACGGGAGCTGACTGGGGTCTTTCAGGTATTAACCCCGGCTGAAAAGCGCCTGGCCCTGATCATGCAGAAGGAACTGACCACAACGGATGAAGCGTTCTGGGTTCGCTATGCCGGGGCCAGTGCCGATGATCTGTTGTTGGAAGCCTTCCCCTGCTATTTCAAAACCACGTCGCTGCTGACATATCCATATTTAAACAACAATGAGATGCCCATCGATATAGAGGAGAGAATCTGAATGAAGAGGCAGCGGCCGGGCCATGTTGGAGCATGACCCGGCCGCCAGCACACTGAAACAGGCAGTGAGCCGACCGAAGGCTGCCCCGCCGCGATCGCAGCGAGGGGAGTCTATCAAATCAACCTTGAAAATACAAGGAGGCTCAC
>Ga0209318_1000829_pt1 | contig 24935 bp, 24 predicted proteins | sample RifGroE1_FD_183999 | JGI IMG/M metagenome (GOLD analysis project Ga0209318, IMG submission 183999) | Groundwater microbial communities from Rifle, Colorado, USA - Groundwater E1 (SPAdes) (version 2) | ecosystem: Environmental > Aquatic > Deep subsurface > Groundwater | place: Rifle, Colorado...
GCCGGGTCAGGCTGTGGTAGCCCTTGACGACCTTCTCCACGATCCGCGGTTCGACCTGCGGAGCACCGCGTTCATCGTTTTCGGCCAACAGGTAGCCCTCGTCACGCAGGCGCTCGACGCTGGCCTTTGCGGCTTCCAGCACGGCATTGAAAGAGATCGGGTTTTTCGTTTCGGTCCACTTGATCTTGCGCGCGATCACAGGCGCGTCGAATGCCGAAATCAGTTCATCAGATTCGGCATCATCACCAAAGAACACGGTCTCCGACTGGATCGAGGCACGGACGTCAAACTCATGTGGACGAAGCGGGTTCTCCCCCTCCATTTCGGCGCGCAGCATGATCTCGTCAAAGCGCGCGTAGAGTTCCTCGTAGACCACCCGCTGCTGCGCCACCTTCAACAAGGGGAGCATCATGGTGGTCCGGTTGACCAGCTCCACACCCGACTCCAGATCCGCCTCGCGGATGCCCAGGCGGCGCATGATCAACGGGTTGTCATGTAGGAAACCACGGACCGCATCTCGACCCACAGGATTGAATAGGTCCACCACCCCTTTTAGCGACATCGCGTTGTCCCGGCTGGAGCGCACGTTGGCACTCATGCGGGCCAGCTTTCTGTTCTGCATCATGAGGTACCGGACCTCACCATAGATGCCGGTAGAGGACGTGGTCATCAGTGGCGATGAGAGTTGGTCAAACCGGTTCACACGGCCCAGCAACTGAACTCGGGTGACTGGGTTCTCGGGCATCTGATGCTCGATCAGGTGCCGCCTTGACCGGTCCAGGAATCGGGGACTGGAATGCATGCTGTAACCGGAGGCCGCGACACGGTTCATGACCAGCACATCCAACCCCCCGTTGTTGAATGCGCGGATGGATGCCTTCACGGCCTTCTTGCTGTTGGTGCGCGGCATCAAGCGCCAGAGGCCAGAGCCGTCCGGCAACCGCACCAACTGGTTCTTACGGCCCGAAATCTCACCGACACTCACGCCGGCGTCGCGAAGTCGCTGGGCGAGCACATCGAAGGAACTGACAGGAACATCGGGAACCGCATCGATCTTGGCCGCGATCTCCTCCAGTCCGCGCCGATAGATCTCCAGCGCCTGAGGCGGCATGTCTTCGATGTCCTCGATCGGCACATCCATGAAGCGCGCCTTCTTGCGCTTCGTTGCACGTGGCGTCGCTGCAGCCGGATCAAAATCGGCGGCCTCAACCAGCGCCTCCGCCACATTCACCCCCTCGGCGGGAGCAGCAGGCAGGGCATCCGGCCTGTCTGTCGGCGCTTCTGGCTCAGTTGAGGCAACTGGCGCAATGGCCGTCGCCTCGGAAGACTCGTCGCCGCCAGCATCCAGGGTTGCCGAATCGGCATCGGCGTCCTGCAGCAGCCCCGAATCTTCCAGGTCTTCGATATCAACTTCCTTGATCCGCACCGTTGACAGGCGCTTGTAGATCACATGTCGCAGGAGGTCCCGCAAGGTCGGAACCCGGATGTGGATCTCGCCGTCATCTCGTGCAGGGACCTGCGCCAGGTGATCACGGACCATCGAATCCAGCAAGCTCTCGCTGGTCGCATCCGTCACGATCACCGGCTTCATGCCTTTGGCGATCGACTCCAGAGCGATATCAGCAACGTGGTCAGCGTTGAGGGCGCCCTGCACCCCCTTCATGACTTGGTAGATCACCGACCCGCCGCCAAAGTTGGCACTGAAGAGCTTTGCCCTGACCGAGGTGGCCCGAACATCGCGGGCGCCCTGCAGCCGGGCCACCGAATCGGAGTTCGTGCGAATGAACACCTGTTGCATGTCCCCCGCAACAAAGGCCGCGGCCCCAAGGACATCAGCCACTTTGTCCGAAACAGCCTCGTTCTGCGCCACGCGGTTCTCATCAATCCGCATCTCGACTTCGAGCTTCGAGAGGTCGTGTTCACGCCGGATCAGAGCACCTTCGGCGCACAGCATCGCCGAGAAGATTTCGGCGAAGCTCTCGCCACCCTTTCGCATGGTCTCTGCCAGCGTGCCCACCGAGACGGACATGGGGAACGCGCGCTGGTAGATGTGCAGGTTGTCGTGGGTCTTCGCCCAAGTCGCCGTCGCAAACTGGACATACGGTGCCAGGGCGGCAATTTCGCTGATCTGCGTGGCGATGTTCGAATCACTGCCGGCCGCCACGTGGGCTTCGTCAAAGATGACCAGCGAGTTGGGCAGTTGGTTCTTGATGTATTGAGCTTTGAGGCTTTCCTGACCCGAGATCTGCGAATACGACAGGAATCCGATGTTGCGCATCAGTGATGCCAAGGACAGGTTCTCACCCAGGATCCGATTCATGCTCTCGCCAGGCTCTGCGCTGGCCAGCACCGTCAGCGGTCCACCTGGGTTCTCCTCAACAGTGATCTCGCCATCGGTGTTGAATACCAGCGGACGGAAGCGGTCCCACTCACCAATGTCGCGTAGATCACGCGCCAGGTCACTGAAGAGGGTCGAGCGCTCGGTGATGAAGAACACGTTCATCCCGCGCTTGTTTGCCCACACAGCCATGGCTGCCAGCTGACGGCCCTTGCCGATACCGGTGTCGTCGGCCAGGATGGAGCTCCGTCCCACCAGGTTGCGCGCGATCATGATCGCTATGCCGTCAATCTGCTCTGGGCTGAACCGTTCGGCCATGGTCTTCTTGCCCATTCCCAGCTCTCTGGAAACGAAGTCATCCACCGATCCGAAAGTGGATTCAAGTTGGGTCAGGAAAGCCTGGGCAGGGGCTTGCAGGTTCGCCGGCACCATGGTCCTGGCCTCGCCGATCTTGGAGAACGCGATGTAGGGACGCTGATAGGTCTCATTGGCCTGGGCGCGCTCCAGCGCCACGCTCTCGCTCTGCGCTTCTCTCAGCGCGATCGTGGTGATCAACTCGTCGACGTGGCTCTTGACGCTGTTCCAGCTCGTGAGCAGGGGCACCCCAACTGATGACCACTGCTCGATACGCGCACGCTGCTCTTGCGAGTCCTGCGGATCGATGGACCGGACGCTGAAGACGCGATGGCCACGAAGGCCACCGCTCTTGCGACTCAGGATGGGCGCCGTCTCGAACACATCGTCCACCGAGTGGCGCTGACCCAGTGCTGCAAGGAACTTGGAGGAAGCAAGGCTCAGTTGGCCCGGCCGATCCTCGCCATCTGCAGCGAGCACCAGAATGGCCCGAGCTCCGGGCTTCAGCGCTCGCAACGCACTGAGAGCATCCCGATAGTCCTTGCGATCCCCAACAGCATCGACCACCGGGTCGGAGTTGAAGAACATCGCATCAGCAACGGCACCCACCGAGGGACTGAAACGACCTGGCCACTGCGCACCCGGGTGCATACCGGACTCGACCACCCTAACCGCCTCATCCATCTGATAGGCCAGGATGGATGACGACGGGGGCAGAAAGGCGAACGACGCTCCGTCAAAGGCATTGGGATAGATCACCGTCTTCTCGGCCGTGTCGCCCAACAACCTTTGCGCCACCACGCTCAAAGGCAACGGCATCGCGCCAAGGCCCCTCTCACGCCCCAGATACGGGGGAAGATAGTCGTACAGGCGCACGGCCTCGCCATAGGCATCCTGTGCAACATCGAATTGATTGCGGACATGGCGCAAAAGCGCGGCATCAATAGCCGGGAACAGCGCTTCGTCTTGCTCGCTGCCACCGTTGGTGAAGACCGCATCGCGAAAGGCCACATAGTCCTCGCTGTGCTGCACCTCGCCATGGTCCATGGCGCGGATGAAACCGGCGCAGACCATGTCCAGCGCAGTGCGGAGCTGATCCCCCTGAGGAGCTGGCTGGCCCGGTGGGGTGAGACGAAGGAATGCATGCGGGCTCTGGGCCGAAGACTCATCAATTCGCCCACCCTTTTCGTTCACGAAAAAGCGGCCCGACAAGCTTTCAAAGACCTCATTGCCGTCGGCGTTCCTCCCGAGACGCTTCACCCCACGCATGTCCACCGCGGCAGACCGCTCTTCGACTGTCTTCTCCTGCTTTCCCCTCCCGGTGTTGAGCATGTAGCTCGAAGGGTCCATGTCGACCAGCCGGGCGTTCGGGAACACCGGCGCGAACGTGGAAGCCAGCAAACGTTCGCCGGCCTCCACGCGGCGCACCAGGTAACGCCTTGAGGGGGCCGGTCGAAAGGCCAGGTCTTTCTCGCACTTGGCCCACTTCGGGTTCACGTAAGCAAGGTTGGTGATGAAGATGTGCAGCTTCATGCTGCCTTCCACCTCGATGTTGGCAAGCTTGAGCTTGGCGCCGCTGACATCTCTCAGGTCTATCCACTTGGCCATGGTTTTCTTCTCGTGTGTCGATGCTGGGCAAACGCTGCAGCATTCGATTGCTGCTGATCTTTTTTGGAGATCCTGAGACTCGGCAGGGTCACCAAAAAAAACCGCCCCGAAGGGCGGAACTCATTCCTTGGAGAGGTGGTGCGAGCCCACACACCACCAATGGCGCCAGGCGATCAGGCGGGCGTATGAGCCGCCGCGGCGGCTTCGTTCATGTCCACACCGTCTTGCTCGGACTGGGTGTCTTCCTCGGCCTGCTTGGCAAACACAGCCGTCACCGCCACAGCGGTCGACAGAATGATCTCGTCACGGGCGGAGTGGTCCCACATGGTCTTCCTGCCGACCACCACTTCTTCACCCATCGGCAGGCCGGCGATTTCGCCCTTCTGCGGGTGGCCATCCCCATAGCGCAGGATGTCGTCGCCGTCGGCGTTGAGGTACACCGGCGTGATGTAGTTTTCCTTCGACTTCGGCAGGTCCAGCGGCCAGGCGTTCAAGGAGTCCTTGCCCTTGTTCGAATCGTTGTACTTCGAGTTCGGCGGGCGGTAGAAGGTCGAGAAGGCCAGCATCGGGTTGTTCTCGGCGCCCTTCTTCAAATGGCCGTTCAGCAGCTCGGCGTGGAGGATGCCCACGATCTTGCCGCCGAGCGAATCGTCCAGGCGGAAGTTGACCACCACATCGGGCTCGGCCTCGTTGTCGTCACGCAGGCGCAGGGCGCCGACGAACTGCTTTTCGGAAGGATCCAGCGTCGTCAGATCGACCTTGTTGGGGTCCTGGCCATTGGCGCGCATGAGCTTGGCCGCTTCGAAGGCCACTTCTTCGCGCACGTAGAACGCGGCCACGCGACCGGCGACATCCTGGTGGGTGATCTTGCCGCCGTCGCCCAGGTTCTGAATGAAGCCCACACCCTCGCCGTGGCCCAGACGCACGTACACCGTGGGTTTGCTCGGGCCCTTGTTCGAGCCAATGTTTCCCATTGCCATGAAGTTTCTCCTTGTTGGCATTTGCACCGCGACATCAAGTTGTGGTCAGAGCTGTCGCGGTGCAAATTGCGCTCTGTCCACAAGTTCATACTCGTCTACCCGACGGGGGCTTCATCGTCATGGCCCGCCTCATTCACGCTCGCTTCGTCTTCGCCACCTGGGCGGGCGAATGCCATCGGATAGTGCTCATCCACATAGGCTTGCATCTGCGCCTTGATGGCCTTGTCCACGCTGAACGTCAATTGCTCGACCACCAGGGCATCGGGGTCGAGTCCGATCTCTGCGGCCATGGAGTACAACTTGTTGGCGTCGAGATCGCGCTTGCGCATGGGCCTCGTGTCCACGCCCAGTTGCGTGAGCGCTTCCTTCATCTTGTCGGCATCGAGCACGGAGCCGCCTGCACACGCATCCAGTTGGTCTGGCGTCAGCAGCTTCGAGGCAAGCTCCCGATCCATCATCTTTTTCGCGCTGATCGTCAGCGCTGGCCGGCCCACCAGACCGACAGGGAGCTTCACGTCGGCGAGCTTGTAGCCTTCCAGCGGCGCCGCCAGTACACCGCGAATGTCATCAGCCCGCTTCTTGGCGGCATCCGCCAGTGCCGCCAGGTTGGCATACATCTGGGCCGCCGCTTCATAGTCCTTGATGTAGCCGTCCATGCCATCAAGAGCGGGCTTGCGAATGTAGGGCGGCACCTCGCCGCGCAGCACACATTCCCAGTAGTGGTCTCCGGCCTCCAGGATCATTTGCCCGATCTCGGGAGACCATGCCACCACATCGTCCTTGAGCGCCCAGTTGGCCCAATCAAACTGGCTGAGCATCATTCCAACGATCTCGACACCAGCTTCGGCGCACAGGATGGCACCCTGGTGCAGCTGGCAGGCGTACTGGAAGGCGATTTCGTCGCCTGACTCAACCTGGGAAGGGGCCTTGTAGTCATCGAGCCAGCGGTGAAGCTGCCCGGGGGTGTGCACGGTCGTGATGCCACCATCCTCGCCCACGATGGGCATCAGTGGCTTCAGCGTCACGTCATCCGGGCTGTAGCGCATCCAGGCTCTTGAGCCCTTAGCCTCGGACAGGACTTTGAACGCCACCTCGTCTCGCACTGCGTGGTGCTTTTTGTAGAAGCGGGTGGCGTGATAGGCCTCGTTCTCATGCCCGCGGCGAAGATGCGATGTGCTCTCCAGCGGGGCTCTCCGCATGAGCTTGCCCTCAACGATGTCGTGCGCAGAAGCCTGATGATCGGCACGCTCGCCAGCCTGGTTGCGCACCAACACCCCGATTTCAGAGCCGCCGAAGCCGTTGAGCCGGATGGCATGCCAGATCGCCGCTTCGCCATGGGCTCCGACGACTTCATCCACCCAGGTCTTGGCGTCGCTGCTGTCGATCGCCTCGCGCTGGGGCAAAGCATCGACGAGCGTCCACACCTTCTGTTCGGTGTGGTCGCGCTCGCTTGATGTCTGCGGATTACTCATACGGCGGAACTTTAGACAGTAAAACCAGCAAAGTCAATATTCCACTCGCTAAAAATCGTCAAATAACCTGTTTGCTGAATTTATGACGCAGATTTGTTGCGCCAGGCAGGCCCGAGTTCTTACTTCTCAGACTCCCGAATCAGCCGATCGGCAGCGTAATCTGCCAGGGCATCGTCATCGTCATTGAAGTCCGACCGCTCAATCAGAAGGCGGTTCAGGTAGGGCTCGGCCGTTCCGCTGGGGAACTTGTCCGTCAAAAGATCAAGCGCGCGATCAAATGGCAAGCGTGCGGCCATGGCGTTGCGCAAGGTCTGGTCCTTGCCCTGCGTGGTGAACGCCCACTGTTCGTAGGCGCTGGCGTTGAGGCGCAAGATCTGGGAGAGGGTCCCCTCTTTGGTCTTGAAGCGCGCGAACATGGCGCCCGGTCGAACGCAATAGCGGGAGATGGCCGTCATCTCGTCCTCGCTGAGCCCGAAAATGTTCTTGACCTTGCCTGGCGAGGCGTCGCCCAGTCCCATGATGAAGAAGATGTAGGTGTTCTCGATCAACGAATCGCTGAAATCGTCCAGCAGCTGCGAGAACATGGCCGAAACGAGGTTGAATTTCCGGCCTGTACGCAAGTCCGCCTGCACCAGCTCCGTCACAGACTTGATGCCCGAGAAGTAGTGGGCCTCGTCGTACTGAAGGAACTTGATGGTCTCCCACAGCTTGGACACCCGCGTCTGCTGATACCGCGCATACCTGGGCGGACACAGCTTCTCGATCTCGTCCCACTTCAGGAAATAGTTGCGAGCCCCAATGCGCCGGGCCAGCAAGAACATCAACCCAGAGCGCCGGCGCCCCTCCTCGCTCGTCATGGATCCGACCACGTCCTGGAGATCGATGGCCACAGCCCGCGCGACCCCAAGGTTGAACCGCGTGTATCCGGACAAGATGGAATAGCTGTCCAGGGACGCCGTGATGTTCCGCGTGAAGATCTCGATGATCTTCTCGCCATTGTTCATGGCGTTGCCGTACACGTTGTAGACACGAGAGTCTGATGCGACCTTGGTCATGTCCGACAAGACCGGCATGGCATACCGTTGCGCAGACTGAGACTCGTTGATGTGGCCCGCGTCAAACAGGGCATCGACGACCTGCCACACCCGGGTGGTATCTGTGACCACAAAGCCCATCTCGTCGAGCTTCTGAGCCACCTGCGCGTCGTATGCGTTCTGCCACCTCTTGGAATCCGGCGAGGTGCGGCCGAATTTGTCGTACGCCACACGGACAACCTTCTCGAAGAACTTCTCGGATTCAGGACCACACCCTGGCGACATCGTTGCGAGCATGGCCACAAGGAAATCGACGTCGCTGGGCAACGGCTGGTCAAAGCCATGCTGCGTATCAAACCCGTTGACCACATAGTCTTCACTGTTGCGAATCGTGACCGACAGCACCTGGTCCTTCAGGCGATCGGGCAAGATCGAGCGAAACCAGTTCATAACCAACGCACCAGACTTGCCCACATCCACCAGCGTGATCGGCGGCACCTCTTTGGCGCCAGGCGCCAGCAACAGTCCCGAGTTCAGCACGTTGAGCGTGAATGACTTGCCAGAGCCCGTGGGGGCAAACCCGATGGTCGACCAATAGTTCTGCATGCTCGACCCGAACTCCACCGGGTACGGCCTCCCCTCGTTCGTCGTGAACACGATCTGGCCACGATCCCAGATGGAAGCTGGCCTGGAGAATGGGAGCATCCGAGAAACGTCTCGCATCGGCGCGGGCAGGAACGGCGCCGGCGACATGATCGAGAATCCTGCCGCCGATGCCAGCAAGGCCCGCCCAGGCTCGCCGGTTTCGTTCGTGCAACTGGCAGCTCCCCAGCCTTCGATGCTGGATGTCAGGTTCGAGAGGTTCTGCAACAAATGCGACTTCGACTCGGACCACGTCGTAAAGACAACACGCAGCGTCCCGATGTACTCGCCACTGTCCGAGAGCTCCTTGAGGTGGTCGTAGGCTTTTCGGATGGCCTTGTTGTAGTCGCCAACGGCACCCAGCAGGGATGCCAGCATCTTGTCAAGCTGGCGGTAGTTCTGTCCGTTGGGCAATACCTCAAAGCTGGCCCGCCAGGGGATTGACCGACCAATCCTGTTGGCCAGATCATCAAAAGGCGCACTACCCGCCTCCGGCACGATTTCCAGCACGGCCGACCCATACCACATCCCGTTGTGCTCGGCGACCTCACGGCTGGACCCGAAGTCCTCTCGGATGGATGAAGTGAGCATCTGCCGGGAGATCCGTGTGGGCAACGCCCCAGAGGCATCCCCCACACGGGGATTCCCAGATGATCCAGCTCGCGCCGCGGCGTCCCCTATCAGGCGCGGGCGCCAGGTCAGGGGGAGCAAGGCACTGTCCAGGTGCCGGCGGATGGCGATGATGGCGTCATGCACCCCGAGCACGCGCACCAGGAGCTGGGCTCCATGCGCCGCCAGGTCACGCTGCAGGTCATCGACCAGCGACTTCACGGCAGCCTGGTGCTTGGGCAACAAGGCACCAAGAGGCGATGGCACGGCCTGCGAGAAGCGCGTGTCCACCTTCAAGCCGCCAGCAGCGGCCCGGATTTTTGCATTGATGCTGGTGCGCTCCTCGCCCTGGCTCTTGCGCTCGTGAGGCTGCAGGTCTTTGGCGTGGGTGCGGATGATCAGGTAGACCGACTCGTCCACGCAGACCGAAGCAAGCCGCTTGCGGCGCTCGGTGAGCATCCGGACATTGGTGATACCGAAGTTCTTCGCTGTCTTGACCTGTGGCGACAGGATCCGGGATAGCACTGAATCAGCGTGCAAGGGGTCGCTGCGAAAGCCGATTGAAAAGGAGTGCTGCGCACCACTCCCCGAGCGAAACATCTTCGACAGCGCCTGGGTGAAGTTTTCGGTCATGGCGTCGTGGTCGTTGACACCGACATACTTTCGCGCCCCACGAATATCAATCACCGTGAGCAGATCTCCGTTCTTCTGCGACAGCACAAAATCATCGCCATTCTGGTTCTTGACTTCCGACCCTGCGACGCTCTCAAGAGCGCACATGGCGTCAACGTCGCTCCCTGTGGCGTAGCTCGCCAACCAATACACGAAGTTTTCCAGGACTTGCACGCTGACTCCTTTTTAGGCCTGTGGCCGATCAATATCCCGCACAAGTTCGTGCACATCGTGGCCGATCACGGCACTCAGCAAATCCGACATCTCCGGCCCTTGTCGAACGAGCCCATCGGCCTTCAGGCCTGGCAAGGCCTGAACCAGGACCGTTTCGCGCAGCAGTGGGTTATTGCGCACGGCCTGAGCAATCACGTCGCCGATCAGTCGCGCCCGTTTCTCTGGGGCTGTCTGCACGATCGGGTCGAGCAACACCGGTGCGCGCGCATCCTGCACGAGCAGGCGATTCAGCACCGGCAGGCTATTGACCAAAGGAAACGCAGGCCACCTGGTTTTGGCGGCATCATCTATTGGCTTCCGCAACACAGGAGGCCTCATGCGATTTGGGATAGCAAGCGTGTTCATGAAACCGACTCCATGGAGCCACCGATCAACATACGCTCCCGAATCGCCGCCAGATTGGGGTATGTCGCCCCCAATTCGTCCGACAGATCGATGATGGGTTGCAGGTCGTTCTTCGGACCCCAAAATGAAACGGCACCGTAGCCGTAGCCACTCACGTCGTAGCCACGGTCGGCCACGGCTTTGGCCATCTGGAAACTGTAGGCCCGATCAAAGGCCCGGAGCCAGACAGCCGTTGACGTCAGCTGCTGGACATACTTGAAGGTGGCGCCGGGGTATGCACGGCGAACACTGGATCCTTTTGCCAGCGCATCCCAGTGCATCTCGGCAACGATGCCGGCGGACAGTGAAAGCGCATACACAGGATCTGCCATCAAGATCTCTGGCAAGCGATGCATTGGGTCAAGCGGCCGGGCGCCCTGGCTGACGTAAGCAGACAAGACATGCACGTTGGCATGCTCAACCAGCCACGCCAGTTCAGGTTGCGAAAACCAGCGACGCACAGTCGTCTTCGATGCGCTTGATGTTGACCCTACGGCGGCCAGCTGGGAGACGGAGTAGGGCCCAGTGTCACCAGAGAACTCGACTGACGCCTCGACGAGAGAAGGGAAGTCGGGATCGAGCAGCTGGTCGAGCGTGGCCCCCTGGTGCTGTGCGTCTGCCACGGCAAGCCACGAGTTTGTCGGGAACATTTGCTGGCATAGATAGTTCGCGTAGGTCAACCGGTTCATCCGCAGCGTGTAGATGGACCTGGGGCCGTCGTCGTAAGGCCTCAGACCGCCATCAGGAACCGAGCTGTACGTCTGACACGCCTGGCGCAATGGAGACTCCAGAGCGGGCGGAATTTCGCCCAAGGGCGGAAGCAGTTGGGCGATGCAGTCCGACATGGTTTTGCGCCCACCACTGCTGTCCCAATCCAGACTCAGGTCGTACCAGGGGTACGCATGCACCAGGATGTCCCGCACACGGCCGACCGTCTGTGCCACCGATGGAAGCCCTTCGACCAAGTCTGTCAGCGAAACACCCAGGTCGCCCGCGATGTTCGGTGTCGAGACCCGCAAGAATCCGGGTGCGCGGAAATTCTGCGCGTAGTCGCCTTTGGGTGCATTGGAGATCCACAGCACATCGCTGGCCAGCTCTGTTCGACCACCGAACATTTGAGGCCGCCCACCCGCCACGCACGCCGCACCCGATGTCGGGGCTTGCGGGTTCTGAAACGCAATCACACCAAACCGAGGTGGACGTAACGTGATCTGCCGGGGTTTTGAGGGCAATTGGCTAAGCTTGCCCAGTGCCATTTGCAATTACTTTCCAGGCGCGAACGCCCATTACCGGGTTGTCTGCAAGCATCTCAGCACCTGCAGACTTCAAAATTTCAGGATGGAACAACACACGCAGGTCGCCCACATCCCGATCGGCATATTCATCGTCTGTCATCGCCGCCATGGCCGCTGCAAAGTCCTTGGAGTGGTGCGTACCGTAGATATCCATCACCGGCTTGCACAACACGCTCAGGACCCGACACATCTCCTGCGACGCTTCTGCGTGCTCTGGATCCATCATGGCCGCACCCATCGCACGCTGCCAAAGATTCACATCCGCTGGAGTGAGTTCTGGCAGGTATGCGATCCTCATCTGACTGGCCCAGCCAAGTGACCCTCCAGGACTCGGCGCATCGCAGCCGATGTGGTGCACCGCATGATCCAGCGAGCAAACCGCCTTCAGATTGGAAGGAGCGTTGTTTGCGTGATCGTCGTCTTCATGGTGCACCTGCAAACTGGATCGCTTGCCCTTCGCCGCGGCAGATGGAACGCTTTCCAGGCCGCAATGTTCACACCGGTATCGCGCATTGCCCAATGCCCCATCTCTGACCGCAGCGAAGACCGCATCAGCCTTTCCGGCCCCGGCATCGTTGGCCCGAAAGGATGCACGCTTGATACCAATGCGAAGGTCAGACATGGGGCGGTTCGAGTTAAAGCGTGCGACCCATGTCGTCCTTGCTTGCACCGGACTCTTCCACCACGGCCTGAATCACGTAGAGCAGGATGGAGGCGAGCGCACCCCCGATGAGCGGCCACATCACCTGGCGCCATTCAATGTCATCACCTCGGCCGAGGCCCTTCTTGACGAGCATGACGAGACCATAGAGCACCGAGCCAATACCGACGACCATACCGCCTTGCAAAAGCAGGTTACCGAGGGCTTTGATGGCCTCGGTCCAGCCCTCAAAAAAGCCGGTCACACCAGCGGCATGCACATGCGATGCGGCGCTCATGGAGAGCAGGAAAACAATCGCATGAAGCCGCGCGGGCAGCATGGCGACTTCATGGATGGCGACGCTCAGCTTTGCGCGCCAGAGGGGAAAGAAACGAAAAACAGTTTTCATAGGACCTCCAAAAAAATCAGGAAAAGATTTGAATAACGACCGCACCACCGACGACGTGCCAAAGACCCCGCCAGAACGCATCACCACTGTCGTGGTGTCCTTGGGACGCCTTGTCAAACAGAAGCCACCCGCGGAAGAAGCCGATCGTTGCGATGAACACGCACCATGCGCCGATAGCGGCCCAGATCGCCTGCATCACCGGTGATTCACCGGCGCTGCCCTGCGCGTAGGCCAGCGCCTGACGAGCACCATCAACGGATCCATTGGTGCCGATCACACGCTCCAACATCTTGGCGAGCGTGACAAGCACGGATGCGATGACGAGGCGCGAACCGATTGCGCCAAACGACAACTTCGCATCCCCACCCATCGATTGGACCTGGCCCTTTTTCACCAAGGCCATGACCGCCGACATGGTCAACCAGATGCCGGCAATGACCGCGGCCCAATAGATGAACGACGTGCCCTCTTCGGCAAAAGCCTTGAGCGAGTTGGCGATGTCACCGAAGTTCACTTCAACACCCCTCGGGAAGTAACTCGTCCAGCGCGAGTGAGCACCTCAAGACTCTCGGCCTTGATGCCAGTCACGACCACGCCATGCGACACCTCGTCTCCAACGCGAACTACGTTTGTTGTTCGGCCATCGGACACCCATGCCTGCACATTCACGCCCGACAGGGGATATACAGCAACCACATGCAGCCTGGGGTTGATGACGAAGACCTCTTCGACCTGCGCTTTGGCGAGCTGAGTACGCGCCACAGGTTTTTTCCTGGGCGGACTCGCGCGACGTACCGCTTTCCGCTCAGGCTTCGTTGTTGCCGGGGCAACCATCTCGCCAGGAGCATCAGCGCGCACAGGATCTTCGAGCGTGACCGCCGTGGTGACGGCCAGCGCCGGTGCCGCCAAAGATGCGGCAGCGGGAACTGCCGGCGTCACAGTCACAGGCTCGGCCGCCATCCGCTCAGCCTCAGCGAGGCTGTCCAACGGCTTTACGACCACAGGGACGGCGGTGGTGGGAGCCACCGTCACAGCTGGTGTGGTGGAGACCGCCGGTGGAGGCGTATCGTCTAAAGCAGGCGCGGCTGCTGGCGCTTCTGCGAAGAAAACAGAGCCAGCACCAGACGAATCCGAGGTCACTTCATCGGCGCCGAATTTCTTCATCAACACCATGCCGACACCGCCAAGCACGGCAACAAACAACACCCCGGCAACAGCCAGAATGGCCAGGTTAGGTTTCGATTTGGCCGTTGGGGCGGGGGCCTCCTCATGGCTCTCTTCGCTCGCGATGTGCGCATCTTCAGCCTGGACATGATCCTCGCCGCTCTCGACGTCAATGACGGCTTCATTGGGAGTCTCGAAGGCAGATGCCTGATCACCATCGCCCCACACATCGGTATCAGGATTCGTTGTCTGGTTCACTTCTGAGCCTCCGGAACTGGATCGATGAAGAGAATGCCGATCGAAGTCCCCGAAGGCATGAACGCCGTGGGGCCCCCTGAGGGCTGCATTGCTTGTGTCGCCTGTCCGATACCTGCGGCAATGCCGGACGCTGCCGCCTGGCGCGTGGTCGCCTCCGGCGTCACGACCACACTCTGGCCGAGCCCTCCAGGTACTGAGGTCTGCCCCGGGCGAGCAACGGCCTGAAAATAGGCCTGCGCGGTCGCAGAGAAAATCGGGAGAACGTACCGAACGAGCAGCTGACGATCAATCTCCGCATCCATCGCGTTGGATGAGGTTGCGGCGTCCAGAGCCACGGCATTGATCGTGTAGGACTTGCCCGCCAGGCTCATCCTGTTGAAAACAACACGCACACCACTTCCCTGGACAACGGCCTGCCCGATGAGCAACGCCCCAGCAGCGCGCCCGGTTGCAATCTTGGCCATCACAAAGTCGGTCTTCTCCGTATCGATGGATGCCTCCAAGGATCCCGCTGCAATGTGCAAGCCCTCAATCCAGATTTTCGCCGTCGCCTGGGGAGCAGGCGCTGCTTGTTCCCCAGAAGTCGGTGCCTTTGCAGCCGCATCCACCTTGTATGGATCGGCCGTTTCGGTTGGGGGTGATTCGAGTGACGCCAACATCGCACCGAGTTGGCGCTCAAGCCCTTGTTTTCTTTGCGCACTGTCACGCGCCTGGCCGCTTGGTGTTCCTGTTTCGTATTGGTAGCTGCGACCCGGGCCCTGAGCCACGACGAGGGGCTCCGCCAAGAGTGGCATGTCCACCGGGATATACGTCTTCCCGTCCTCTTTGGCCTTATCGCTGGCCACCGCGGCGACGCGGTCCAGGCGAGCGACGTCTGCAGGAGTTGGATCAACTGTCTTCGACCCCTGCCCCGTTGCGGTAGGAATGCTCACCGCATCGGACTTTTGACCGGACTGGTTGATGGCGTCGTTCGTCTTCCAGAAGACAAGGCCCATCACCACGACACTGCCCACCAGAAAAGCCGCCAGGATCTTCAGGTTGCGAACGAAGCCTGGGTCAAACTTCTTCCGATTCTTGGTCTGTTGCTCGACAGGCGCCTCTGCGATCCCAGGATTTTCGATGCTGCTCATGGTTGACCTTACTGACCGCTCGCAGCGATCGACGGAATGTTGTAGCCGCTGAGCAGCAGTTGTTGAACGCTGCCGTTTTTGGAAATGGAGACGACGGGGCTGATGGGCATCTCGTACACACCCATCCCGTCACTCGCGACATGCCGGCGGACCCAGGCGGGCAAGACCACCAACCCGTCGGTGCGAATCACCATCGTGCTATCGCCAGTCTGCCAAGCCAGCACACCCGGGACGCCTTTCACATCCAACTCACGGGCCGTAGCCGGCGGTGTCCGATAGAGGTAGTTGAGCAGTTCGGTGGCATTGAGCGTGATGGCGCCTTCACTCGCAGAGGCCGACACTGCGGCGGGAGGCGCTCCATCCAGGAAGCGAGGCACCGTGAACTCCTTCAGGTAGTCCGCCTCTTCGGTAGCCGGAAGCGCCGTGATGACGATAGGCCGGGCGAGGCCCTTGAGAACCACCGTCAAGTTGGCCGGCGCGTTGCGCTTGAACGCCACGCTGTAGAGGTGCTCGGCAATGAGCTTGGTGGTGAAGGCTGTTGCGTTGAAGTTCAAGTTGTCAACGATCGGCCAGGGCCGCCCAGCAGCATCCTGAAAGCTCAAGACTGCACCCTGCCCCAGCGCCACACGAACAACAGGAGGCGTAGCGCCAGGGGACAAATCCAGCTGCTCGACACTGGTGACAGGCCGTGCCGGTGGGCGCCCTGTGTGGTTTTCCGCAGCAGCGCGGGTCCGGCTCCCGAACTCCTGCATGAACTCCCGAATTTCTTGCGCCGTAAGCGGGGCCGCCTGGTCCAGAGCCTCCTGAACCAGGTTGACATCAGGACCACCTCCACTGGGCAGTGGCGATGGCATTGGTGCCGGCTGGGGCACCGTCACACGAGTTGTGTAACCCGTCTGGCGCTCCTGCGCCACGGGCGATGAGGTTTGAGGCGGCACGTACTGGCTCCATGAAGGAGCAGACATGGTCATGATGGCCGCAAAGCAGGCTAGCTTTTTCATCACTGGAACTCCCGACCGGTGATGGCCGCAATTTCGAGACGCATCGTGAACTTGCCGTACACCAGGCCCTGGGCGAACGCATTTGGTGCCGTGCGCAGCAACTCAATCAAATCCTCCCTCGGAGCGTTGTCCGGCGCGACTTCCTCGTAGAAGGCATACCACTCGGCATACGTCATCGAGATGTCGTCCATCTGGCGTTCGCACTTTGCGAGCTGTTCTCGCTCGAGCTGCGCGGCGGCGGACAAGTCTGCGACGTCAACAACGTCGCCATCAAACGGTTGGCTCATGATCGGTTTCCTCATGCGGGCTTCAAGTTGATCGTGCGGGTCGAAATACCACGAACGTGCTGGTCCAATGGCACACGACGTACCACTGATTCGACCCTGAATTTCAACGGGGTAAGGGATTCACGCGTTCCCCTTCGATACAGAACCATGGGGGTTTGTGACTCCCAGTGAACGACGCCATCGAGCTTGTAGATGCGCGTAATGACTGTCGGCTCAAACGATGCGCTCAGCACCAGGTTTCGGGACTGAACGTCGCGCAACAACGGGACCATGGCCGCCTCGAAAAGCTCTGCGCCACCAGGCGTGTAGCACTCCTTGGCAGTGGCCATGGTCAACCGGAAATTTTCGAAATCGTGGGAGAAGCTGGCCCGCAAGCACTCCTCCACAAACCCGATCACTCGCGCATCGTTGAGATGCGGTTGATCCAACGGAATCAACGGGATGACGACGCCGGCGTCGGTCATCGCGTACCCCTGGGTCTTCTTCTTAAAAATGAAGTATGTGGATGCGCTCAACGCAACAACCAGGAACAGCACGGACAGCGCCAGCGCAAAAATAATGCTCAGGTAACGGGGGATCTGCTGCTTTTCGTTCATGGATTAACCCCCAACAATCCCGCTGGCGGCGCTTTCGGGTTGACCAACAAACGGGCGACCACGTCCTCGTCAAGAACCCGTAAGGGCGCCACGACACCCGAGCTGGCAATCGCGTACGGAGTCATTTCGCTGACGTCAGAGAAAGCGATGATCAATGTGGAGGCAGCAGCGGCTGCGCTGCCGAGACAGAGACTCCACGCAGAGATGAGCGCCAGAGTAAGGAGCTTCGGCGCCAGTTGTATTGCCAGGACCTCATTGGCCGCGGCTGTCTGAAGAGGGCGCAAAGTCATGGGGCTGGAGTCTCCTGCCCTGAGTGGGCTGCCTCGGGTTGAGCACTGATGCGAAGCTGATTCGGGGCAGCAATAAGCCCGCGCAAAGGAGGCGCAGCAAGTTCACCTCGCACCTCCATCCCTTGTGCCGCCGTCCAGGCTTGGCGAAACGCGTCCGAAAACCGCTTGAACGCAAAGTCCTCGGTCCGTGAAGGCATGTTCTGGCAGATCCGGGCCCAGCCACCCATGCTGTGCACGGCCGCGCGAAGACGCGGGTCTGCAATTTCGGGATCGTCGTAGGGGCCAACCGTCCGCACGAGTTCCTGCAGAAGCTCCAAGGCACGCTGCTCGTCGACATAGGAAGGGTCGGCATACCGCCGAAAGTCATCAATCCTCGGCGCTCGCGCAAACATCTGTCCGGACGAGGTCTGCCCTCCTCCGGACATCCAGAATCGCGCAAAGGCAAGCAAGCGATCCGGGCCCAGCCGGCCGATTTCAACCATCCACATACCGCTCTCGACGGGCGTTATTTCCCGCTGGGCCTGAGAGAACATCTGGCCAACAGCTTCTGCGGCAACAGCCACGGAGGAAGGGATCTGCGCCATACCGCCCTTACGCCGATTGATGTGCGCCAAAGATCCGCTCGGCAGCGGCCGCCATGGCGCTGGAGTTCTTGGCAGCCGCTTGTGCGGCAAATGTGGGGCGCTCGCCGCCGATAGCCGATCGCAGGCGACCGGCGGCGGAAGATGTTGACACCGCGGTCCTGGTCACATCGCCAGGAAGGTGTCCAAAGCGAACCGAGAAGTCCTGCGCCGTGTATCGAGAGCCCGCGAAGTTTCGGAAGGTAGCCTGCCAGTCAGCCTGGCGAGTGGCGTTGCTGCGCACGTAGTCCATGAATCGCGTCAACAGCCACTCGCGCTGCTCCACGGTCTTGAAACCGGCGTCAATGATGCTTGCGAGTGAGGCCTTGTCGGGAGAAAAGTCCTTCGGGCATTCGCGCTTCCCCTTCTTGGGTGCCTTCTTCGCAGCTGCTTCGGTAGACACCAGCTCAAAGACGCCATCACCACCCTGACAAGCCAGCGCAGCTGATTCGGCAAACACGTCAAGCTGGGCTCCGAACCGATCTTCCAGCCCAGCTGCCAGGCTCCCCAGCCGCGGATGGTGAAGACGTCCGTCGTCTTCCAAAGACCAACCCTGGGTGAGAACACTGTAGTGAAGTTCCACTTCAGCCGGGGTGAGCCGCGCGGCTTCGGCCAACTTCTCAAAGCTGGATGGGACGCTGCCAGGTGGCGTAGCTGCCCAAGCCGCCTGCTGCATATGCAAAGCGGCACGGACCAGCCTGGGGTCTCCGTGCAGAAAGCAGTCGGACTCTAACAGTTCCGGCATGTAGATTGGCAGAAAAGGAAGCCTTTGCATGCCGAGGTTATAGCATGCAGCGTACTGTTGCCCAACATTTTATTTATGCTAGTGGTGAAAAAATAGTGTTAGTCGTCTTTTTAAATGGCGAGCATTGGTCATTTATCGTTGATTTTTATGGTTTTTTTTTGAGACTATAAATTTGACAACAAAGAAAGCCAGCCGCATAATGATCTACAAGGGGGCGCCCGCTCTCCTCGCCTTTTTGACCTAAACGCCGAAAAAATGAACTCTTTTGACCCATTCAAGACGCCCTCTCAAGAGGCCGGGGTCTTGTTCAGCCCAGAGTCTGAGCGCAGCATTCTTGTCGCCGCACTGAATGAAAAGCGCGGCGAGCTATGCCGAGAGCTCATGCTGCAACTGGGCGCCGATGACTTCTACGAAGAGGCTCATCGAAACATCTGGCGCTGCCGGTCCTCGTTGGAAAACGCCGGTGTGGCACACGACATCTCGGCCGTACTGGACTCGGCTCGCCGAATGGGTTTGTTCGTGGGGGGTGGTCCCGACTTCATCCTCAAACTGGTCCGGGATGAAGCGCTAAGCGCAGCAAGCGACCTTTCCATTCGTGCAGCTGCAGCCCGGGTCAAAGAGCTGTCCACGCTGCGGCAACTCACATCCGCGCTTCAAAGCACCCTGCATCTCGCCCAGTCGGGCATGCACAGCTGCGATGAAATCGTGGCCATGGCATCGGACGCCGTTGAGCTTGCGCGGTCGTCAGGCAATTCGAAGTCACAAGGCCCCATGCACGTGATGCACTACGTGGCCAGCCTCACGGAACAGCTCGTCCAGCGAATGGAGGGGTCTGCGCCCGAAAACGTCGTGCCTACCGGGTTCGCCGGTCTGGACGACCTTTTTATGGGGTTTGCAGAGGGTGACCTCATCATCCTGGCCGCCCGGCCGTCAATGGGCAAGACGGCGCTGTCTTTGGCTATCACGGAGGGGGCAGCCAATGAAGGGGGGCGAAACGTCCTCTATTTCTCAACCGAGCAGTCTGGCCTGCAGCTTGCCTACAGGAAGGTCGCAAGTGCCTCCAGAGTTCCCGCGACAGATTTGCGCAGAGGAACATTGGCAGGCGGCGATTTCGATCGCGTCATTGACGGCGCCCGACGCGTCGGCGACACAAACCTCTGGATCGATGAGCAGTCCGAGATCACGCTACCGGAGATCCGGGCCAAAAGTCGCGTCTTCGCCCAAAAACATGCAAAGCCGCTGATCGTGGTGGACTACCTGCAGCGCATCGCAGCACATCGGCAGGCTGATCCGCGGGTGATCATTGGCGAGATCTCCACCGGCCTGAAAAATTTGGCCAAGGAACTCGGCGCTCCGGTCATCGCGCTGGCGCAGCTCAACCGTGAACTTGAGAAGCGAGCCAACAAGCGACCAATGATGTCTGACCTCGGCGAGTCGGGAAAGATCGAGCAGGATGCGGACATCATCCTGTTCATCTACCGCGACGAGGTCTACAACGCCGACACCAAAGAGCCCGGCATCACAGAAGTGATCGCCGGCAAGAATCGAGATGGCCAGGTGGGCGTCAGAAAACTGGCTTTCGATGGAAGAACCCTTCGTTACGAGGACCTGTCACATGTCTGATATCCGCACCCCTCAAATCTCCTCCTGGATCGATGCCCGTTGCAGCAACAGCGACTTCCAGCGATTTCTCGGCGTGACATCGACTGATGATGCCGCTACCGAAGCGTTGGCTCGCTGCTCTGAGGCTGAAGCAATCAACCCTGTCAAAAGCGCTCAACTCAAGCAGGACTTTCTGGCTTGGCTTGAAAGAGATCTCGGCCTGCCACCCGGCTCGGCCGCATCGACTGGTCTCGCCTGATGAGAGCGCGCGCTACCGCCCGCAGCATCTTCGAACAGGCCGGCGCCGACGTTGGGGTCGACGCGGATGTTCTTGCCTACCTGTTTTCCCACTGCATGACGGCTGTGCATCGAGAAGCATTGCGCAATGGATCCTGCACGGTGCGTGGCCTCGGTCGGTTCGATGAGGCGCAAGGCCAGTGTGTTGTCTTCACCCCGAAAAAGGCAGCTCCAGCGCAACCGACGCACGCCCCCTTCGCGGATAACCAGCTTCGACAGCGCTGGGAGAAAGGATCGGCCTGATCAACCGCGCCAGGAACGCACGTTGCCTCGGTCCAGGTGCACGAAGCCTTTGTTGACATAGAGGCCTACACCACCACCAGCGATCCAGCGGCCGAATTCGGCAGATCGAACCACAGGAACCCCGGGGATGACAATATCCCCTGCACCACCTTTGGGATGCCACGAGTTCTGGGCCGCTCCCTCTGTGCGCGCATTCGTGAAGAGATGGCGAAAGCCAGACGTGAACAGCAAAGGCTGCTTCACACCGTGGATGGCCAACCAGGCACTGTAGGCATACAGGATGTCGATCAGGACAGGATCCATCCGGGTCGTACAGACCATGTCCTCAGCCTTGATCTGACCTCGCGCATGCGCCCGGTGCACGGCACTGGATTTGTCCAGCAACAGGCGCTCGAATCGGACATCCCGCATGAACCAACACAGCCTGCGGTAGGCCTGGGCGTCCAGCACGCCGTCACGCCAATATTCGATCTTGACCTCTTCCCCGGTTGCCGGGCGCTTGAGCCATACCCACCGCGGCACAGACCAGAAGCGGTCAGCCGACGCGACCAGGGGATCGCGCGAGGTGAACAAACCTGCGGTTGACGCGTGAACCCTAGGGGCACCCAAAAGCGCACCTCCCACGAGGGACACAACGGCAGATCGTCTCAACATAGAAGGTTTTTCCTTTTTGTTTCCGTATTACAAGTTATTTATGGAAATTTGACAACCGCCCAATGGACTGAAGATAATCAAGTCTTCCCAACCCGCACCGGAGCACTTCATGCCCAAATCTCGGTTATTTTCCACAAAAGCCTTCATTCTCGTAGGAGTCCTGTCTTCCCTCGCGGCCTGCGGGGGGGGCGACTCCGACGAATCGACTTCGACCAAGCCGCCTGTGATCGGCCAAAACGGGGCAGTCAAAGTCGCCAGCCTCGATCTCGCTGACGAGCAAACCTGTGGCATCTCGAACTTCGCCGGCGCCATGCTTTCCGCAGTGAACGGCGCTCGCGCCCAGGCACGCAGCTGTGGTGGCGCGGCCTATGGCGCGGCCCCGGCGCTGGGCTGGAACGAGCTCCTGGGCCAAGCATCGATCGAACAAGCCACCAGCATGGCAACCGCCAATCAGCTTGCCGACACCGGTAGCATCACGGATCGTGCAACTCGCACGGGCTACGAATTCCAGGCCGTGGGAGAAAACATCGCCCAGGGCTATACCAGCGTGCCCAAACTTATGGAGGCGCTGCTGGCCAGCGATGAGCACTGCCGCAAGATCATGAGCCCTGCTGCCACCGAGATGGCGGCCGCCTGCGTGAAAGCGTCGACGGGCAAAACCTACTGGGCGCAAACGTTCGCCAAGCACACTCCCTTCGAATGACCGATTGACCCCGTACCATCAAGAGCCAGGCCACTGGGAGCGGGCGAACCGATGCACCAAGAGGACGAAGCGCTGCAGTAGGATTTCGAGACGTGACTGCGAATTGGCTGGTCCTCCTCAAAGTGCAGATACAACCTGGCTTCTTTCTGCCGATTCGCAACACCTTTCCCTTCAAAACCCCTCATCCTTTATCCATTCAAGGAGGATTTCATTTTGTACGCCAACTATCATTCCGTCTCCCGCTATTGGCTAGTGGCTGTGTTGATGTCCCTATTCGTCGCGGCGCTGAGTGCTTGCGGGGGAGGTTCCGAGGAAACCGTTCCGGAACAAAGCACGAGTTCAGAGGCCATGAAACACGGCGCGATCGCATATGGCCAAAGCGGATCTTCTTTCAAAGTCGCATCAACCGCGAATGCGGCCACTCAGGAAGCTGCCAACGACAAGGCCCGGGGAGCGTGCAGCCTCGCAAATTGTGTAGTGGTGTTGCAGTTCGACGACTGCGGCGCGCTTGTCGTTGGCAAAAATGCGAATGGATCTTTCGTGTGGGGCGCAGCAAGTGGCCCATCTGCTGATTCGGCACAGAAGGCCGCTGAAAGTTCATGCGCTGGAAAGGGTGGTCTGGGTTGCCAGCTCGGGAACTTGAAACCCATCTGCAACGCGAATTGAAGTTCGGTTTTCTTGCTGCCAAGGCTAAATATACCCGGCAGCGTCTTTGGATAAGAATGACTGCCTACAGACGCTCAACAAGCAGATACTGCCGAATGACCGACTCAACTCATGCTACCAAGAACCTGTCCCAGCAAGAGTTCCTCCGCAAGGCGGCAAGCGACTTGGGTCTGAACCTAACTGAGTTTGCGCGCCGAATCGGGGCCCCGCAGTCGACATTCGAAAAATGGATGGCCGACCCAAACGCATCTCGATACAGGGAGATGCCCGCTATCGCGTGGAGCCTGGTGCGCGAAGTTCTTGCTCACGAAGCTCTCCGTAAAAAAGTTTCCCGCTGAAATTTGACACCCGCCCAATGGGCGGTCTAAGATAAATCATCACCTTCAAGACCTTCAAGGAGTCCAAAATGAATCGATTCAACGCAGCAGCCAAACTCACCGCAGGGCTGATATTTTCCACCGTTTTTCTGGCCGCCTGTGGCGGTGGCGGCGATGACGGAAACGGCGGAGGTGGTGACCCGGCTGATGTACCGCTGTCTCAATCGCCGGCACTGGTGCAGCAATACGCGGCACAACTGAACAATGCACGGGCATCTTCCCGCAACTGCGGCACTGTGGCGATGCCAGCTGTGCCCTCGCTTTCAAAATGGAATTCTAAGCTGCAATCGGCAGCGCAGAAGCATGCGGATGACATGGCCGCTAACAGCTTCTTCTCGCACACCGGCAGTGACGGATCAACAGCTGACTCGCGTGAAGATGCAGCTGGCTATTCTGGTATCGGGCTAGGTGAGAACCTCGCGGGTGCACGGGGGACGCCTGCGGCGATCACGAATGCTTGGCTCAATAGCCAAGGCCATTGCATTACCGTCATGAGTGAAGAGGCAACAACGCTGGCAGTAGCTCAAAAAGGCCAGTACACAGTTTTGATGACCGGCAAGTAAACGCACATTGCGGAGGGCTCGCCGTGCGGTCCCTCGAAGTCGGCGACATAGGTCTATGGCAAATGCCCCGCAAATGCGGGGCATTTGCCATAGAGGAACGGGACAAAAGGAACCCGAAGTTATCTGGTCATCCCTGATTTATTCAAATCCGCGCCCAAACTGGGCGCCGGGTAGGTCGGGTGAGTGTGCGCACGAACAAAGAGTCCAGCGCGTCTTGCCAGCGCGGTGACACCCTCGCGCACAAGCGCAAAAAAGCCGCTGCATCTGCTCGCCAAAGAGGCCCAGGTCCGGCATGGCCATGCCGACGCGACCTTTGCGGGAGAAGATCTGGGCCATCCGCAATCACACCAAAAAGCTAGTGTTCATGCGGACTCCGGGAATTGTTCAGAAACGACTAACTGTCACCCACCGGTCCCGCTGCTCGTGCACTCCTCGACACGCACCAGTGACCATATCCCATTGTCGCATCTGAAAACTGCGCGGCCATCGATCCAACCTTGGGATTGGATCAACCGGATGGCAACACCACTGCTAGTGCGAGGCGCAGGTGCTTCACACATTGCGTGATGGCGCCAAGTTAGCGTCTTTGGCTCACACTGAGTAAGAACCGGTATTGGCGTATTTCCGCTATTCCCCGACCCACTCCCATTGCCCGCAGCAGTTGAAGTCCAACTCGCCGAAGCAGTCGCGGTACCGCCAGGGCCGGTAGCGGTGAACGTGCAATTGGCCGTGCCCGCGGACCCCGTCGCCGTGTGATAGGTTCGAATGTTGCCACCGGTCGACCGGTTGGTGTTCGAGTTTGTCCACCGACCAGTGCAAGACCAACGCAGTGAGTTCGCATTGGAAGTCGATGTGGTGAGCCTCACCTGTCCACCAGGCGCCGGGCTTGTTGGATTGAAGCTTGCCGAAACGGACGGAGGACTTGGTGCCGTGACAGCAAAGCTGACCGTCTGCGTAGCGGTTCCAGCCGCGTTCGTCGCTGTCACGGTACAACTGGTCGATCCCACAGCCGTTGTGGTGGTCGGGGAGAAGGTGTGGTCCAGACCGGCATATGCCATAAGGTTGGTC
>Ga0209318_1000831_pt1 | contig 24903 bp, 47 predicted proteins | sample RifGroE1_FD_183999 | JGI IMG/M metagenome (GOLD analysis project Ga0209318, IMG submission 183999) | Groundwater microbial communities from Rifle, Colorado, USA - Groundwater E1 (SPAdes) (version 2) | ecosystem: Environmental > Aquatic > Deep subsurface > Groundwater | place: Rifle, Colorado...
ATTAAATGATAAATTATAGGTTGTTAAATAAAAGTAAAATGAAATATTATTTGAGCAATAGGATTGGTTATAAAGTATCAGAAAGTGAATTTCAAAATTGTATTGATTATTTTGTGGAATATGTTGAGTTTATTGATGAAACAAGAGAAGGGAATAAATTTATTAAAGAAGGTGCATCATTAGAAGTTGATATAGGGAATGAGGTTTATGAGGTATGGGTTAATTATAATTTTGTTTGGGAATGTGGTGAAAATGAAGAAGGGAAAGAGGTTGTTTTGATTGATTTTAATTATGAGTATGAGAGTGTGGATGAAATTTTTGGTGTTTAATAGAAAACAAATATAAAATAAACTTAAAGGAGAGATATTATAATGAAATGTTTAAAGTGTGGTAATACTGATTTAAGTATGTTGGTTAGAATGACTGTTGAATTTCCTATGGATGAGAATGGTAATATTTATATTAATGATTATGAAGGATATGATGATTTGTTAGGTAAGGCTATGAGAGATGTGGAGAGTAAGGATAAATGGATTAGATGTTGGAAATGTGGTTTGGAGTGGAGAGTTGAAAAGTAATTATACAATATAATATTGTATAATATAAAAATTTACCAAAGGTGAAAAAACAATAAATCGCTATAAATCATTGTTAAATAAGCGTTTAAAGCATATAGCATGGACAAGTTGTATTATATTATATACACTTTATCCGATGGATGTTGACTAAATAGTTGTTGTGTATGGGTTTATTAGTTGTTTGTATTTTGTGGTGCTTGGTAAATATTTATGTAGATTATAAAAAATGAAAATTATAAACAAAAATTAAAATTGTTTATATAGTTAAAAATCTAACCAATGTATCTAATTTGGGTTTTGTTATATTGGTTTGGTTTTTTAAAGCGGTATAAATATAGATATGATAAGGGATATAAGGATGGATATAAGTAATTTAGGAAAGTAGTGTTAATATTTTTTTATATAAATTTATTAATAAAAATATTATTCGATGTTTATGAAATTTTTGGTTTAATTTTGGTTTAATTTAAAAGCAAATCTAGAAAATTATTTGTATATTTAAGGTGAGATTAGGTGTTATGAGTATGTGATTAAGATAAATTTAAAGTGTAAGGAATGGTTGAAATTGTTGGAATTGTGGTATAATAAAGGAGAGTGAAATTTTGATGTGTTTTGTGTTATGTATGTGTATATTATTTTGGTAAATTTGTTAATTATTTATTGATTAAAATTAAAAATATGTGGTGTGAGAGTAGTGTGAGTGGTGTTGTTATTATATGGAAATAGTTGTTATTTTTAAAGTTGTGCGATTGATTTGCGATAGTATAAAAGTAGTCGAGGTTCGTTTTTAAATTTTACGTTGGAGTAGAATAGATGTAGTGGCATATGATAATGATAATCACTCTCAATTTGTAAACCCTGCCCCGTCTATATGGCTGAATAAAATCTCACTACATAATTATAATATTATGTAGTGAGATTCTACTGACAATATTAGTTGTACGGTGAATAAGATAGGATTATGGACATATGACCGGAAAAATGATAGGTGCAATGTGATTATGATATAATATTGTATAATCATAATATATTGATATAATAAATAAATATATAATATAACCCAATATAAACTAAAAATAAGCCTCATACACAGTCATAAAAATCTAAATAGGTACAAATACCCTAGAATAATATTTACGTTTGATGTGGTCGTCGTGAGGTTGTGTAGAATTGATATTGATGATTATTCCGATTAATATTCGTGCTGCCAGTTTCGCCGGAATAATTTTGTCGTGAATATAAATTGTGAATTGTGAAACACAATCAAAAAATAAATAATGTTCCACGTGGAACAATATAAAATACGTACGGAATCTCGTACATGATTTCGGAAGGTATAACATGTAACATTTTGTTGAACTGTTTACTCCAGCACTCACTTTGGGTACTACGGTACTCACTTATATAACTGTATCATAATGGAACGCTATACTTAATAAGAAACAATCTTACCTAAGAACAAATCCCAAATAAGAATCATTCCTATTTAGTAAATTATCCTAACAAATAAATTTTCTTATTATCTACATCACATACAAATAAAAACTACACTACACAATATTAAATACCATATAACATAGTATTCAATACTACATAATAACCATACAAACCAAATACAAATCATATCAAAAAATAAAACCTCACACAATCCCCATATAGCCACCTCAAATTAAAAATACATACTCTAACACCTAAACAACACAAACTACCCTTAAAACGAATCCTAACACGATATAAGCCTATTCACCCAATAAACTAATAAATTTAACATAGATAAACTAATAAAAATCAATAAATAAACCCTTAAAATACACAAACAAAAAATAAAAAATATCTCTAAAAACTATTGCAATACATACCCGATTGTGATACTATGTAATAGAAATATGCTCTTTAATAACTTAATAAAAAACCTTCTGGAAAACTAATGATTAGCTCGACAGGGCATGTAAGCAAGGAAATCTTGCTAAGTGGATGGGTAGAGCGGGTAGAAATATCCGGGACTAACACAAAATAGGCTACGCTAAATATGTGTGAACTACCTTCGCGCACAAGACTCCACTCCCTAACAAGGGTGATATGAGGGCAGTTAGTTTTTCAGAGAAATTTAATATAATTAAATTTAAGGAGGAAAATTCATGTATAAAGTTTATTGTTATATTTTAGGAAATGAATTTATTCTTGGCGAATTTGCAAATATTGACATAGCTATTCAGGCCGGTAAAGAATGGATCGGAAATAATTGTTTCCCTATAGGTAAAAATAGTTGGGGAAATGATGACGGTGATAAAATATGCATAGAATAACCTGTATAATATGCGGAAAAGAGAACACCACGGATGATCTACTTTATTGCTCCAACGAATGTTACAACTTAGACATAGCACAACCACAAAAACCAGCAAAAAAAACCAAATCAAACATAAAAAATAACCATTATCCAGAACCAAACGAATTTTATACTTGCAATTGTCGCGGTGCTGGTTGTATCCAATGCCAGCCAAAAAAATATTTATAAATTAGAGCTGAAAAGCTCTTTTTTATTTTCCTTGTACGGCCAAAAATTATTTTTTTAGAAATAGTTAAACAACTATAAAAATAATTGTATAAACATATACATAATTTAATATAATACAAATTATTTTACTTAAAATATTTTAAGAAATATAAAAATAAATCTCCCACAAAAGAAGGTATTAAAAAAGTTTTGGCGAATACTATAGTAGCAACAAAATAAAATAAAAAACAGGGAGGCAACAACAAATGAAAAAATGTAATACTAATTGCTTAGGTTGTCCGTTAGGTCAATTGTCTCAGCAAGAAAACACCAATATAAAAATGTACCGTCAATGCTACCAATTTAATACAGAAAATTTTGTAGCTACAACCGGATTTGATGCAAAAAATAACATTTGTATCTATATCCATGATAAAAACCATAGTTTTAATATTTTGAATTGCACCTCAGTTTTGAATGAAGACCCTAGACCGCTAGAATACTATCACACAGCCGATGCCTATTTTGATCTTGCAGAATCAGAAAAAGCCTATGAGTGGATGAATAGATTTGAAAAAGAATTTTATTAAACCCTTCACCGGGTTTATTTTTTTTGCTCATCTCTAACAATTACACACCTCATACAATCAATTTTAAGACCACTATAATATATATTACCTACTCCAATACCTACATATCCTCGAATCAGCTCCCACAGCGATTATTATATAAACTTAGATATAATAACTATTTTATAATTATCTATCAATTACCTAATAACCTTCTAACCATATTAAATACTTATACAAATATAAACAAACTTATACATAATATCTATGTCCGAACCAACAAAAAATAAAAATAAATAATTCATAAAAATTATAAAAAAGAAGGATAATTTAAACCCGTTGGCGAATACTATACAGTATACATATTTATTTTATCATTCTTAAAAATCAAAATTATAGGAGGAATAAAAAAATGTCAGAATTAGTTAAATGTTTTCATTGTGGCGAATCATACCCAATATCCGAAATGTCAGAACGCAAAATATCTTCAGCCTACGACCAATTTCCCGAATCTAAAAAATACTACTGTGAAAATTGTTACCCAGAAATTATTACCTGTGATTTTTGCCAACGCGAATTCCACAAATCGACAATGGAAGACGATCATATCAATTGTGCCTGCTCAGAATGTATGGAAAATGATGTTATTTATTGTTCTGAATGCGAACAACTTGTTATGATCAATAACACTGAGGAATGGATGAATGAAAAAGTATGTTACACTTGTATGGAAAATATACGCCAAAACTTGAAATATATCTCACCATACGAATACAAACCAGTCCCAAACTTCCATTCATTGCCAAATGAAATAAATGAACCATTTTTTGGGTGGGAACTTGAAATAGACAGGAAGGAAAGTATTTCTAAGGAAGAACTTGAAAAACATGCTGAATATATTCATGATGCAGCCAATAGCACAGAATTGTCAGATTATGAAAAATATTGTTATCTCAAATTTGACGGCTCAATTAAAAACGGTATGGAAATTATCTCACACCCGGCAACATTTAATTTCCATATGCAGGAAATGAAAATATCAGAAATATTGTATGAGGCTGAACAACTAGGATATTCCTCTCACGATATCGGCACTTGTGGTCTACATATACATATTTCCAGATCCGCTTTTGGTACCCGTCCTGGAGAAGAGGAAATGAATATAGCAAAATTATTATTATTTTTCGAAATCAATTGGAATAATATAGTTAAATTTTCCAGACGTTCTCAAAAATCTATAACAGACTATTGTAATAGATATGGGCTGAAAGAAGGGGAGAAACCCCGCGAACTATTAGAAAAGGCAAAACAATCCGGTCGCTTCTTCGCGGTCAACTTAAAGAACGAAAAAACAGTAGAAATCAGAATTTTCAGAGGCACTTTAAAAATAGAAACTTTTACCGCATGTTTACAATTCACCCACCTTATAACAGAACTTGTAAGCAGTTTAAAGGTGCAACAAGTTTTAGATCTAACCTGGACTGACTTAATCAACGTAGCCTCAGAAAAAGGTTACAATGAATTCGTAGATTATTCTATTTCAAAAAATCTGAAATAGGAATATTAAAATAAATATTAACAAAATACCTTTTCTTTACCCATTGTCAATTCAATAAAATATCCACATATTCCCATAACAGCAGACAGTGGGTAACATAAAGGTATTAAAAATAAAAATAAAAGGGAGGAACCAACCAAATGAACAAATTTTTAAATCTATTCATCATTTCAATTATCCTAATCGGCATAACTGGATTAACAAACGACTACACTTATCATCCAATTTCTACCAGACAAATCAGCAACAAAGCAATAACTGCATCAAACTTCTACAGCATCACAGACAACCACGGCAACAAATACAATATAGACAGAGGTAAAAGCGAATCAACATTCTTTTGTAGCGAAGGTCAGAGAGAAATTAAAATAGTAAAATATAAGAATATATTTGGCATAACTCAGGAAAGAGCGCAAATAAAAACTATATCAGAATACGAACCATTGCCTGAGCAAATACAGATTAAAAATATAAAATTAAGCGTTAATTAAACTTTTAAACCCTATTATCTAGGGTTTATTTTTTTGCTCAATTCTCAATTCTCTAATACTCTATAACAGCAGCCTACACATAACACTAACCAAAAAACCACTTCACACAACGGCCAATAAGCCACTTAAAATTTAATTAAGGTATATTATATCCTACATTCCCTTAAAACTTATTCTACAGCAATAATTAGATATAAAACGCAAAAAATATAATATACTTAGACATAATAATTATTTATTGTATTAAATATCCTGTAAATATACTATAAATTCTATACATAATAAAAAAATAAATATTTATCAATAACCTATTGCAATTTCCTCAGAAATCTATATAATAGTATTTAGCACCAAACAGTAATACATAAAGCACCACGAAGCAAGCGAACCATATAACCCAACGTAACAACTCTTTGAAAACTAAATATAAATTATGGGAGGTCATTCAAATGGCATTAGCAACAAGATTTGGTAAGAATAGTAACGCTCTTAGGTCGAATATTCCCTTGGACAATTCACAACTTTTCCGCATAGCACCTTCAATATTTGCAAATGAGGCTCATGTATCCAGGTCAAGCCGTTATACCTACATACCTACTATTGATGTTCTTGACGGATTGAAAAAAGAAGGATTTCAGCCATTTTTTGTAGCTCAATCCCGTTCACGTATTGAAGGTAAGTCTGAATTTACAAAGCATATGTTACGCTTACGCCAAATTAACGAAATTGAAACCAGTGAAGCCAACGAGATTATTCTTATAAATTCACACGACGGAACCAGTTCTTACCAAATGATGGCAGGTTGTTTCCGGTTCGTATGTCAAAATGGCATGGTAACAGGTGACATTGTGGAGGATATTCGGGTTAGACATAAAGGTAATATTGTCCATAATGTAATAGATGCAGCTTATACTATAGTCGATGACTTTGAGCAGGTTACGGAATTAGTTGACGGTATGAAATCTATCCTATTATTACCAGAAGAACAGGAAATATTTGCAACAGCAGCTCTATCCTTAAAATACGATGAAAACGAAGCACCTATTACACCTAACCAATTATTGTCAACTAGAAGAATAGCCGACAGGAATCCGGATCTATGGAGCAATTTTAACCGGGTACAAGAAAACATAATCAGAGGTGGGTTAAGAGGCAGAACGGCCAACGGCAACCGAACAACCACTAGGGAAGTTAAAAGTATAGATAACAATGTTAAACTTAACAAGGCTTTATGGATTTTAGCAGATGGCATGAGACAATTAAAACAAGTATAACAATATAATAATAACCCTGTTTGATGCAGCTTATTAAATTAAGTAAAATTAAACAGGGTTAATTTATGATCAAATATAACCTTACAACAATTAAAGCAACAATAAAATAAATGTTGACCATATTAATATAATTTGCTATAATTAACTATGATTTAAAAAAGGAGTTGATCGAATGTCCTTAACGATGCAAGAATACTTTAACCAGACAGTCCAAAAAGTTTTAACTTCCATAAAATGTACCTTAAATATTAGTATTACAATTATGGATCATGAAACACTAAAAGATAAAGCAAAACACGCATTAGGAATTTGTTGGGAAACTGAAAAAGGATATTACATAACTATTGATGAATTTTTTGTTGAAGAATGCTATAAATATTTTGAATTAGATACTTTTAGCACCTGGGTATTAGGAAGTGGTTGGACTTTAGAACATGTTATATGTCATGAATTGGCTCATACACAAATTTGGAGACATGGCAAAAAACATACTGAATTAACAAATAGGTTATTATCAAAAGTAAAACTACCAGAAAAATATTATGAATATTTACATAAAAAATATAGAGAGATTAGTTAATTATTAATTATCCTGCAAATAACCAAAGCAGGATTTTTTCTTTGTTCCATTGTTAATTGTTAATTGTTCCACGTGGAACAAAAGACAAATATAAATACCTAAACAAATTAGCTCCAAACTATAGACAGTCAACGGCTAATTTGATATAATGTATTTGTTAGTACAATTCTATTTAATCTTATCTCAGTTATAATTAAAAAGGAAGTGAAACAATGAATATATTAAAATTATGTTACCATTTATCAACAAAGTATTTAACTGAATATCTCCCAAATATTCCAGAACTAAAAATAACTAATGCCATAACTTACAATGGCAGAGCCTACAAAAGTATTAAAACTAATATAGTACATACTATAGCACTATCTAAGCATAATTTATATATTTCTCCTGGTTTTATCGAGGAAGAAGATGTAAATAATATTATTGAAACAATTTGCCATGAATTAGCACACGTACTACATTTTGATCATAGTAAGAAGCATGAAGAATTAACAGAATCATTTTATAAGATAGTTAACCTTTGTTTAAAAATAGATGATATTGATTTATTAGCTTGCTAAGAAAATTATCTTACAATAACACACAACACCTTTCCTATACTACCCAACATAACAAGATATAGAAAAGGTAAAATAAAAAGGAGGTCATAATAATGACAAACACAGAACTAACACAAAAGGCCAAACAATTAAAACAAAAAATGCACACCCTTAGAACCACTTCGCGCGCAACAATAAAAGAAATTATTCTCTTACTTCAGTGTAAAGAAAAGGAAAATTATAAAGAAATGTATAATACAAAATTATACAATAAACATTCTGGAGAATATTGCCAATACTTAGAATTAATTTAACCTACCAAATGTAGGTTATTTTTTTGCTATTTATCTATAACAGCATAACAGCAACTATATAAATGCTAAAGAATAATAATATAAATAAATACTTGCAATATCTTAGTATATCCTTTATAATAGATATAATAATTCAATAATTCAATTCAAGGGAGGACTTACAAATGCAAAAAATCAGAAAAATAAATATCCTAAATACTAACACCTACATATTTTCAGCCTGGGAACCAACGACACTAAAAGGAACTAACCATACACCAATTATTCCTAGTCATAGCACAATAACAACAATAAACAGCTCATGGTACGGCAAAATAGGGACTAGGGAAGTAACACCAGAATTAAATTCTATTCCAGTAGGTTTGGAAAGATTTGAAAAAATGAAGGAATACAGGGAAAAGCAATATAACGAGGCATACCAGGCAATATTAAGAGAGTATCCAGAACTAAAAAATCAGAATTTAAAATATGACATGGGAGAAATTGAAATCACTTAACCTGCTATAATAAGCAGGTTTTTTTGTTTGTATCCTATTGTAATACAAAAATAAATATGTTACAATATCCTCAGTTATATATTTAGTATTAAAAGGGAGATGAACAACTTGACACTAACAAATCATGCAAAATTAAGAATACAACAAAGGGTAATAACCCTGCAAGATATATACAATTGTGTCAAGTTGGGAGCCTCAGAACAACAAAAAGAAGGTAAAACAAAGTATACATATCAGAACATCTATGTTATACTTGGTAAAAATAAATCTGTAATAACAGCTTGCTTTACAAAGTCTTATACAAAAGAACTAGAGAAATACGCAAAGAATAATAAAATAGGATTTTACGCAGCTATAAAACAATTAAGGAGGTCACAACTTGTTAGCTAAATATAAAAATATTATTATTCTTACTATGTCATTTTCACCTGATATTATTACCGGAACAATTGCCGACAAAGAATTTAAGGCCGATATTCTTACAGATAGTAAAAATCAGCAATATATTATGGCAGATGGTAATAAATATTACCTTAGTCAATTTAAGGTAATATAGTAAATTAAATAGAAAGGAGCCAATTTATGATAACATTTGAAGAATATTTAAACAGAGTAGTAAAACTAGACCCAGAAGAATACGGCGACACAGTTGAAAAATTAGAGCAATTAGTAAAATTTGAAACATTATACATATATAATAATCCTAAATTATGGGAATTAGCACAAAAAGTATATCTCAATGAATATTTATGTAAAAATTGGGAATATACTCAAAGAGAATTGAATTTACTCAAAAAACATAATTATTCTCCTGTTTTGGTTACTTTTAAGAATCAAGCTGTCAGTACAATAATACGCTACAATAAGTATAAAAAGAAATATTTAGATAATTAGAAATGGAGCGATCACCTTGTCCCAAACTACTTTAATTCCCTATTCATCACCGGGGAAAATAACTGAGACACAATTCAGAAAATTATTAGCAAAGTGTAAAAATAAATAATACATATCAGCTTGACAATGTTAAGTTATTAGTATAGTATTGTGATTAATAAATACATAATAAATTTTAGAAGGTATTTTGAATGATTAAATTTGAAGAATTAAAAAACTTGTTACAAGCTGAAATTAACAAAACAGAGAAACCTTTCAAGGAAGGTAATAAAACATCTAATCAATATCAGCAAGGCCACATTGACGGCCTAAAGAAAGCATTAAGCATAATAATTGTAAAATATTTATAGACCCTGCAAAGGGTTTTTATTTTCTTATTCTATAATTTTCTCACACTCCAACCTTCCAACCTCTTCACACAATCCCCTACAAGGCCGTTAAAAATTAAATTAAGTATAATTATACCTGTATTTGCTTCTTGGGGTTATCAGAGGTGTTATAATTGATTTTGGGTTAAATGTGACCGGATTTAAGCTGAGTATAGGCAAAAATATTAATAATTATAATTAACTTAAAGAATCAAAAAATAAATTTTACAAATGTTATTGACATACTAATCCCCATGTGATAGAATAACTTAACTTCAAAAAACGGACATGAGCAATACAATCATCATGCTACTAGGTGAGGCGTTCCCTAGATTGTTTCAAATGTCACTTGTCACTTTTCTATTAGTCACAATGTTCCTATACTATGTAAGATGCAAGAATACCCATGATTTTACACTAATTCAGTATTACCGTAACAATTCATTAACACCAAGCAACAACATACCATTAAAAGTGTTTCCTCTGGAACACAACCATATTTTCACCAATATATATAACATGTTGCTAGTGTCATTATAAGGACACGATAAACCAGCTTATAAAAGGTATACTTAACCTTACTAGACAGTAGCACACGAAAAAGACCATTGCAGAACATATTATTACAATATGGCGATGGCATGGAACAAAGCGGAACATAACTAAACTAGCGGTGACTGTATACGTTAACAGGGCGATTATTGCACAGGTTGACAACTTAAAGGAGGTTATTTTATAGATTATCAATATAAATTATACATATAAGTGTGATTAATACTTAAAAATTAATCTAAAGGCAAGGAATACCTAAAATAATATTCCTAAAGGTAAATACTTCCACCTATAAGGAAGGAATGAATATGAATTATTTTACTTTTCCTTTCCTGGTTAAATCTGAAGTTATCCAGAGGTACACTAAGGATGAGACAAAGGGAGGAAAGGTTAATAACTTATATTCTTAATTGTGGAAATAAGGTAATAATAGTAACACCAGACATCAAGTAAAAACCTGCCGACTAATAACAAACTAGCCATCATTAGCGATTTACCGACAACAAACTTCCCAAACACTCGCGGGCGGGATTGCAGAGTCTAGGTAAAAATGTCTAAATATGGAAGCGAATCTTAACAGATTACTAGGATTAAAAGTTAGCAGGTTATAGCAAAATTATATAAATTATTATCTTAATTGTGCTTGTATATTGCTTATAACAGTAATAACAGATAGAATTAAGATAATAAAGGGAGGTCATATTATGCAAGAGATTAAAAATGTAATGTTGTGGGAACCGCCAACTCCTTACCCAAAAGAAATTATTTACACTCATAAAAATTTACCCTCTTTTTATGCACCATTTAGGGATGTTAAAAACGCTTCCATTGAGCAGGTAGAAGTAAAATTACCTGTCCTAATGAAGGATGGTAGTATAGGCGAAGTAGTGCTCACAGATTGGAAAATTCAATGTCATTTTGAGGGTATGGATTGGTTTGGAAATGAGTGTTTGACTGAGGGTGGTGCAGTTATTCCAGAATCTCATGTGGAAATCTGGTGTAACGAAGAATCTAACAGCGGGCAATATATCTACGCAAAATCTAGTTTTAAAGTCGAGGCGGTTTGTGTAGATAGAAATTACAACGCGGATGGATTATATTTGTTTTTACGAGAAATATAGGAATTTAATTTTGGTTTATCCCTTCTAGATATTATATTAGTGGGGATATGCGAAGAATTGAATAAAATTAATAAGGAGGAATTATTGATGATAGAGAAATTAGTTACACCAGATTTCAATAAAGCATGGATTAGACTTATTGAGGTAAACAGAGAAAAATTAATGATCGCAGGTAGGGAAACCTACAAAACAGCTTTGGTCGCAGAATATAAAGGTACAGGATATATGCAACCGCCAACCGTCTGCATCGACAGTGCAGGGAATCTGAAATCAGACGTTGAACACTGGAAAGAATTTAAAAGTAACCAAAATGCTAGAAATTGTATAAAAGTATTTGATTTTAAATTTTATGTAGAATCTGTAAAACTTTCTGCTGATGCACTTGATATTTATCTGGAAGAGTGTATAGATAGTTGGATCGACTGGATTAAAAATCATGGTAAAATGGGGTTTTGTGACGGTATTGCAATATAGTTTTTCTATTTTACCAGGAAGTTATAACCCTTGATTATCAAGGGTTATTTTTTTGTCTATAACAGAATCATAATTTCCATTATCTGTATGAAATATAACATTGGACATGATTTTAAAAAACTACTTGACATATTTATTTTAATAGTGTATTATAATAATTGTAGCATACGAATACATATTTTATAGGAGGTAAAACAATGGAAAAACAATTAGAAAAAATTAGCGAACAATTAAGAGAAGATAGTTTAATTGAGAAACTTAATAATAAAGAAACATTAACACTAAAAGAATTATTTATGCTTAAAAATTGGATTGACAAAAGAATTGAAAAATTAGTGATTGAATAGAGGCCAACAATGAGCCTCTTTTTTCTTTCCCCAATACCCACCACAACGCATATAAAACCCCTATATCACCTAAACTATTACCGGACATTTTAACCGCTTAAATAAGGCTGTGAACATGTAAAAATAGTTGTTGCATTTATAATTATATTGTGTTAGTATTAATTAATAAATTATTGGAGGTGCAACAAATGAAAATAACTAAATTAATAAAAGCTAGTCATATAGTAGCAGCCCAGAGAAATTTAAATTACATACCAACTGAAGAAAATACATCTTCAACAATATGGAAGGATGTAAAAAAGTTAGAACGTAAAAAAGGTGATTTTTTAGAAGAATTATATCAGCATTCAATTAAAATTTTACAAGACAGAATACATAAAGGAGAAATTTGAAGACCTTATTGGTCTTTATTTTTTGCTCAGATATTTAAAACCCCCGACTTCCAGTCGGGACGGCTTTTAGCATAGACAGACGTTTGGTATGTTTGGTAGAATACCATTGAGGTGAACGCAACAATGGTAGAATATAGAAAAGGTAGTCACACGGTGTATGATATAAAGTATCACATAGTGTGGGTGACAAAGTATAGGTATAAAGTGCTTAGTAAACAAATAGGTATACGGTTACGGGAGCTAATTCGTCAAGGATGTCAGGCAATGAAGATTACAGTAATCCAGGGTAGTATAGGAAGGGACCATGTACATATCTTAATATCATGCCCTACTCAAATAGCACCGAGTAAAATAGTTCAATATCTAAAGGGAAGGTCATCTAAGCTGATACAGGATGAATTCCCAGAGCTAAAGAAAAAGTATTGGGGACAACACCTATGGGCAGTTGGGTACTTTTGTGCAACAGTTGGGTCAGTAACAGAAGAAACAATAAAGAAATACATTGAGAACCAGAATGACAAAGATCTATCGGAAATATTCAAAATTGAGGATTAGTGTACCTGCAAGTTTCAGTTGCAAGCTTTAGTTTGCTTCCAGCAAAAGGACTTCTAGAAGACTTGAGTCTTGTAAAGGACTTCTAGTCCATTTTTTTTAAATGGCTTAAGCCTTACTTGCGACTTCCAGTCGCTTATTTAACCCCTGCACTTCTAGTGCAGGGTAGTTGAGTTTTTGCTCAGATATTTTAACCTATCATAAACAATACTTGCAATTATTTTTATATTGTGTTAAACTATCAACAATAGCAGAACAGAAAAATAAAATATATAAATTCAAGGAGGTTATTAATACATATGAAAACTAATAACAATAACAATCAGGTTACGGCTCAAATGATTAACCAATTAACTAGGGTTTATGTTCAGCAGGTCAACACAACCACAAAATAATAATACATATTAGGAGGTTATTATATATGATGCAGAGATTTAAAATTGTCAACGAAAAAGGCAAAGTCCTGAGAGACTTTATAACATCAGACAAACCGGAAGTCTGGGCTAGATTTTTGAAGCATAATGAATACCTTTTATTATCAGATGGCCGAATTTATGGTAGGTTGTCAATTTTAGGTAAGAAGTATTACAATAGAAAAACTAAGGGAATACCATTATATGCGACTAATTAACCCTCTTAATGAGGGTTTTTATTTTGCTTATTTATATATTGCCTATTGACAAATAATATTTATTTTGATATTCTATAATTAAGCAGTATAAATATAAAAGGAGTTGACCAAGAATGGCAAGAAGAAGAAATAATCAAGATATGGAATTGATGAGGGATACAGTTAATTCTTATCTACTACTCAATAACAATAACCCTCACGCAGCATGGAACGAATACATAAAAGACCATTTACTTAGTGGTAAAACAATATCATATTACATAAAAGGTTTAAAGGATTTTATCACTGTAAGCAAAGATAATAAAAATAATACATACCTGCAAACTGTAGAACGAATCGAAAAAAGAAAATCAATAGACCAAGAAAAGCAGGAATTATTAGATAGTTTAACAGAAGAATTTTATATAAATACCATAATGCCAGAGTATAAGAAACTAGATGAAAAGAAAGATAGAAATACCAGGATGGCAATTGTCGGTCTCTGGTGGGCAATAAATCAGAAAGACATAAAATGTATAGATAATTTAGAATTTGAATTTATTAAAGGATTTTTAAGAAATAACAATTTATTACCGGAAATATGTTAACCTATCTTAATTGATAGGTTTTATTTTTGTTTTAGTGTAAATAGTTGTTGACAGTTATATTATTATTGTGTATACTATAGATAGTTAAATTATCGTAAATTTTAAGGAGGTATACTAAATGGGATATGAAAGCAGAATTTATATTGTAGAAAAGAAAAACAAATTAGAGACAGAGGAAAAGAGATATGCAGAAGTAATTGCAGTATTTAATATGCGTAAATTCAATGCTTTTGATGGAATTTTTAAGACAGAAACAGATTGTTATATTTATGCAGATGATGGCAATACTATAATAACAGATTGCTATGGGAGTACACTTAAAGAATCTACCATTTCAGATGTAATAAAATATTTAGAAGAATATCAAACAGAACAAGAACACTATAGACGAGTTTCTCCATTATTAGGATTACTAAAAAGTTTTGACCCTAACGAATGGGATGAATTAACAGTTTTACATTATGGATATTAATTATTTAAAGGTCAATAGTGGCCTTTTTCTTTTTTGCCTAAACATGAAATAAAACTTTACTTTTATCATGATTTCCGATTTTATAAACCCTTATAAATCAATACTTTGTAAGATTAACACTTTACAAAAATAATAATACGTGCTATAATAGGTTAATGGATTGTACAGGAGGTGCGGAGCGAATGACACCAATTACAATACTAAAGAAAAGAAAAAATGGTATTTGTACTAAAATAATCAAAGGTAAAGAATATTCTGAAATGCTTTATATTTTTGGTTGTATTGACAACGGAGTTAAAAAAGTGGTAGAAGTATTGGCATTTAATGCAAATGAAGCAAGGCAGAAAATACAAAATGGAAAATATCATTTATTAAAAACATTATAAAGCTGGTATATTGTCACGATATTTAAAGGAGGTTTTACAAAATGATTAAAACTGAAAAAGGTATAAATGTTTTTGGTAAAGAATTAACAATATTAAGGAAAACAAAAAAGGCAGGAGAAAAAATTTTACTAAAAGAGGGATTTGTTAATAAATATAATGATGCACTTGTAAAAGGTGGTATTGTTGCATCCTATAACCCATTGTGTGGATATTGGGTATTAGAATAACCAGAGCCGAAAGGCTTTTTCTTTTTGTCTATGAAAATAACTCTTGACATTATTATATTTATAGTTTATTATAGTAAGTGTAGATAGTAAATACATATTTTTGAGGAGGGTTTTATTATGACAAAGTGTATTAATTGTGAAGAAGAAGCAATGGAAAATAATATTTACTGTGAAAAATGTGATGCGGATAATTTTAGTCAATATTGCAAAAACGTCTCAGCAGCATATTGGGCAGAAGAAGACGAAATTAAAATGGGTGTACACCCTAGTCAAATAATTGAATAAAGTAACGATTTCATTATGACTTTTTAAGGAGGTAATACAATGATAAAATATTTAATAATTGACAATAACTTTCAATATAGAAATACGGTTGTTCTTGCTGATACTGTAAACGAGGCTTTAGATGAGGGAGCCAGTAGATTAAAAACTACTAATGTAAGATGTATTATAGCAAGTGCAGAAACAAAAGGGACTATTAACAAATTAGGATTTGAGATTTACAGGGATTAAAACCCTGTTTTTTCTTTTTCTCCTTCTTGACAATCTAAAAGAATAGTATTATAATTATACTCAGTTAAATACATATTGAAGGGAGTTAAAACAATGGACTATAAAGAAATAATATTAAAAGCAATTGAACATATGAGGAATAAAGGCAAAACACCAACAAAGAAAGGTGTAGCAGCTTTTCTGGAGGTGATATTAGATAGGCCGAATACTTACTTTTTAATGTTGATGGGAGAAATGGAATTAAATATTGAGGAAGGTGTATAAAATGAATCAAATAAACGTATTAGAAGCAATTAAAAGAATTGCTAAAGGTGAAAAAGTTATCTGTAAAAAATTATTACCAAATAATGAAATGTACGTATGCAGAATATACGAAAAGGAGATTATGATTAATGCGACTGATTTATTATATGGAATATGGTTTATAGATTGATACACAACAACGGGAGCCTAAACTCCTGTTTTATTTTTGTCTAAGGTATTGTAATATTATTATATTTATATTATAATAGTATTAAGCAATACATAATAAATTAATTTAAAGGGAGGTCACACAATGTTTGATTATATCCAAATAGGTAAAAAATTTTATGATATGAATAATAAACTTTGGATAAAAGCAGAGTCAAAAGAGAAAGTATGTTCAGCTTGCGGAGGTTTTAATAATGCAGTAGATGAACAGGGAAATACTACTCATTTTTGTTATGATGATATTATTTTATCATGGGACTATGCTGGAATGATGACAGAGGGACAAAGAAACAAAATAATTGAAAAAATGACTGAAATAAATTAACTAGGGATTCCTAGTTTTTACTTTTTCAATATCAGATCCAAAGGAAAATTTCATGATCTTTTGAATTAATACAGAGTATAAAAATAATTTACCTTGACATACTAACAGAATTATATTATAATTATGAGCAAGGGAATACATATTAAATTTATTAGGAGGTATCTTGTTATGATAATGGAAGAATGGAAAATTTTTATAAAAGTAAGGGCAATTATGAAAAAAGTTGATCATCCTTTAATGGTAGAAGCATTTAATAAATTTTGGGAAGGATTTCAAGATTTAAAAATTAAACCTTCCACATTAAATCAGTCATTCACTGCTCAAGATTATCTTAGAAAAGTATTACCGGAGATTAAAGAACAAGCTAAATCATGCTTGTATTATGGTTATAATCCCAAAAGAGAAGTAACAAAACAACAGGAAATAGTAAATAAAAATAGTGGATATATGATGGAAATATTATCAGTGTTAGAGCAATATTAAGCAGGGTATTTACTACCTTGTTTTTTCTTTTATGTAAGAATGATAAAATAAAAAATAAACAAAAAATCCATGAAAAAATCATTGAATTGTTATTGACATACTAACGGCAATCTGATAAAATAAGAAGTGTCAAGAGGGAAGCAAATAGAATTAAAAAATAAATACATAAAAGGAGTGTTGAAGAATGATAGCTTATCAGCAATTTATTAATAATCCTAGTATTGATACAGGTAAAATTGCTAGACTATGGGAATTGAAAGTTAATAAGAAAATTGATAAATTAACAGATTTTTGCAGGGATTTTTTAAAGCAAGTAGGATTTATGCATACTGGTTATACAGAAGTAAACGGAATTTACAAAGCAGTATTTAATAGTAAGTTTGTGTTTGACGGAGCAATTCAAGAGGGTGAACTAGTAGCATTAAGAATTAAGCAATTATGAGGAGGTTTTAAAATGAATTTTAAAAATAAATTTCACGTTTTAGATGATCTATTGGGTGGATTTACCTATGACGATCTAGTAACCGCAGTATTAAGCAATGAATCAGTAATAACAGAACAAACCATTAAGAAAGTATTTAATGAGATGTTGCAGGCACAATTAACTGATGCAAAAGCAATATTTAAGGCCAATTTGCAGGAAGTTTTAAAAATCTGTAAAGAAAATAGGGAGGATTAAAAATGAATAAACCATTAAAATACGCAGAAATTGGAAGAAAAGCATTTTGGGGTTATGAAGAATATCAAAGTATATTATTACAACAATATCCAAATGGTTGCACGTTACAAGAAGCAATTAACTATTTTATAGAACATGGCGAAGAATTAGAAGCATTAGGATTAATTTAAATATCTGCCGGGATTATATTCCCTGGCTGAAGAATCAGAAAATTTATACGTCTGGTTTTTCATTGAGGGAATAAGAATACAATTAAAAGGAGTGTTTTTATGATTAATACTACTAATAATATTTTAAAAAAGGAGAGAAATAATATGGAATATATTCGCAACATAGAAACCGGAAAAATTGAGTTGCATTTTAACAAGGCAGATTATCAAGCATTACCAGACAGTACCAAAAAACTTATCAAGAGTAACTTTTTGTTTAGTCGTTATTCTGGTGCATGGGTAAGTCGTTGCAAAGAACCTAACCTTTATCACGCCATCCAAGTAGCAAAACAATTGGGATTTACTGAGGAAAAGCGAATAGGTGAGAGACTTTCTTTTGCTGGGCAACAAGAACGCAAAGCAGATCGGGTAGAATCTAGGGCAGAACGATATGAAGAATACGCAGATAATGCAGAAAACAGAGCAAAAATAATGCAAGCAGAATTTAATGAGTGTAGGAAAGATTTGTCTTGGTTGACACAACCTAATATTAATAGTGCAGGTGGCAGAGCATTTACTAATCGTAGGAATAAAATTTTAACTAGATATGAAAAAGGTTTTGACGAGTACAGAAAATCAGAATATTTCCGGGAACGGGCTGAAACAGCTAGAGATACGGCAAGTAATAGCCAATTAACAAATAAAGTATATCTTAACAACCGAATTAAAGAATGTCAAAAGAGCATGAATCAACTTAATAAAAATATTGTTAGTTACGAGGAAATATTAACTGGAATAGAAAAGGGTGAAAGTAGTAAATACACCATTGAGCAGGTTAATGGTTGGATAAATGAAACACTTGATAGATTAGAGGTTGAAATTGATAAACAAGCATATTATCAAAATTATATGGATGAATTAGGTGGTATAACTTATAGTAAAGACAATATAAAACCGGGTTATATTGTGCAAATTAGAGGCCGTCATTGTCAAATTATAAAAGCAAATATTAAAACGGTTGACATTAAAAGTATAAGTACTGGTATGGTTTTAAGATATGACTATGCAGAAATACAGAGCATAATTAAGGCAGAGGAAATAAAACCGAAGCAGGAAACAGAACAACACCCTTATAATGTAGGCGAAATACTTGTAGCTTGCCGACCTGCCGATAATAGTATTTATAAGGCATATCAGATAATAAAAACAACTGACAAAACTATTCAAATACAACAAATAGAAGTTGTGGAAGGTAAACCAATACCTGGACAATTTAAGGCAAACAGTAAACCAGAACGCAAAAAACCAATCGTTAGAAGTTATACAAATCAATGGGCAGTATATGATAGCAACGATTGGCAATTAACAAAGTATATTGCCAATGAAGTAGAAAAAAGGTGTTGTTAATATGTTCACTTGGTTCTTATGTCCACACTGTCGCCAGAAACTATTTAAACTCTTACCGGGAGCAGTAACAAAGAACATCATAGTTTACTGCAAGAAATGCAAAAAAGAAATAACACTATAAATTATAACTGAATAAACACTAGAGCCTTTGAGCCATTAACGAGTATTTTAACAATACTGTTAGTGGTTTTTTTATTTGTTTGCTATCTTAGGCAATAAAGAAAAGTCGCTCTATAAAGCCATTTAAGGCCGTATATTAATAAAAGGTTAAAATACTATACCAAACAAATAAACCCCTTTTAAAATCAATCCTGGCACGAATTAGGCACATATAGAATTATAAATACCTATACATATAAAATATCAAATAGAAAGGAGTATCTTACATCATGGACTTACAGCAACAAAAGGAATTTATACGGATATATAAGCAATACCAGGACACAGATAAAAACACTATAAAAGCTAATTTAAAGGCGTATATGGATAAATCAGAGTTAATGATTATGGAAATAGCTGAACAAACAAAAATCCCTCTTTCGACTATATATCAATTGAGAAAACATAGTAGCAGTTATAAACCGGAATTTATGACAGTTTTAATTATATGTGATTTACTGAAAATCCCTATAACAGCAATCATACAGCCGATCCCAAACTTAAGCATACCAGAACCAAAAACTAAGTGGGACATGGCAGCGAAACAGGAATTTGTCTATGATTACAATAATTTACCAATAGAGGAAATATGCAAAAAATATAATATAACTCAAAGAACCGCACAGGAGTATTTTAGAAGTTTTCAAACTTATTTTTAAATTTATGTGTGTATAAAAGTGATTTGAGCCTATAACAGCATGGTATAGGCCAAACTATCAGAAAAAATTAGGAGGTTATAAAATGAAACATATTATGCCTATCAATCAACATATCCAAATGAAAAGGACTGATGGAGCAAATGCTTTTTGGTGTATGTTTGGAGATATACAACAAAATGAAGAAGTGAATTTTATTATACAGAATATACAATGGAAAATCCTAGAAGTGTTAAAGTTGATGATTTGTCAGAGGAATGTAAAAAAGTAGTATTGAAATTGTTAAATGAGTAAAAACCATATGAGTCCATAACAGCACCCATATATACAAACCTAGTAAATATTTACACAAATGTATATGACTGTATAACAGCAAGGGTATGACCAAGTTTTTGGCAATTTAAAGTCTATAACAATTAAGAAAATAGTATTGACAAAACAATTGACGTATGGTATAGTAAGTACATGGAAATTAATTATTTTTATATTCTGTTGGGAGGTAAAAACATATGAAAAACATCTACATACTTTATTCTTGCAACGAATGGAAGAATCATAGTAGTATGAGTTTAATAATGGCATCAACGAGCGAAAGCAAAATCAGGAAAGAAATAAAGAATCAAATTAAAGAAAAGAACATGGAATATGATGCAGATACTAAGGATTTAAAGCAAGAAGAATTAAACTATCTTAATAATTGCTTGAAGTATGGTCATATTGAAATAGTTGGTGATGGAGAAAGACAATAACAGATCATGATCAAACATGGATTATGTCTTATAATTTAAAAAAGGAAGTGATATAATGAAAATATTGCTTGATAGATTTATTAAAAATTCTCAAATTGATATATCAGAAGGTTTTGAATGGATTGATAATAAACCTATTACAATGCAAGATATTGACAATGCTATTAAAAATGGTACGATAGGGACAGCAGAACCTTTCGGAGACAGATGGAAGAATTGGCCTAAAGAAGTAAAAGACGAACAATATCATATAAGCAGAGTTATTTATTTTATTAATCATCCAGAAGAAATAAAAGATATTGAAATGGATAATAGATATTGGCAAGATAGATATACTTCCTACATATATCCGACTAGTGAAATTATTGATGGATGGCATAGATTCGCAGCAGCCGTTTATATAGGATTAAAAGAAATAGATGTGATATACGGTGGTAGAATTGATGTACTTGATTATTTAATGGGAAAGACTGATATAGAACCAACGGAAATAATTTAACAAAATAAGGTTTTTGTCTTGACATTGAATAAAGAAAAGGAGAAATAGAAAATGGAACATAGAATTATAGATTACATGACCATATATTTAGGTGGTGAATTTGGTGCAAAACCTATGGTAAAAGTTATCTATATGGTGGATGGTGTTAAAGAAAATGCTATTGATTTACCGTGGGATGAATCTAAAGTGAGAGAAGAAAAAATTTTTCCATATCTTAATGGTTATACTTTAATTAATGATACAAGAATAATAAAATAAAGGTATGATATGTTCTTGACATTTATATTATTATTCTGTATAATTAATATAATAAGAAATAAAACAAAGGAGGGTTACATAATGGTCAAAAATAGAAATGCTGAAGTAGCTTTTAATAAGAAAGAAATAAACCCTGATTTATTGTATATTGAAAATAAGGATGATAAATATTATATACTTGCTATTGGTAAAACACCTAGAGGTAAATATCCTCAAGGTTTTCGGGTTACTTATTCAATGACTAAGGAACAGGCCGAGAAAGTAGTTAAAGAATATACTGAGGAATATAATCAAAAACATAAATAAGGAGAGATTAAACCATGAACATTAAAGTAAAAGAATTTTTTAATAAAGCAGAAGGAAAAGAATTCGCTACATTTGAAGATATGCTTCAATTTGGGAAAGATAATGCCAAAGTTTACGATTGTATTGCTCCACACCTTGACGAAAATATGCAGCCGGATATACAATTAAGGAATACAGATGAATGTCCTAATAAGGAAATGTATGGTAAATGTAATAAATGTGATTATATGATTGATGTTTTAACAGAAGATGAAGCAATATTTTCTCATAGTATTTATAATGTAGTTTGTGCTTATTAATCAAATATTAAAGGAGGATTAAACCAAATGAAAAGAACAGCAGATAGAATTTATTCAATTATATTCAAGAGAACTGAAGAATCTAATTGGGAACCAGGATTATGCTTTGAGGGCTATGATACTTGGATTGTTGACAGTGAAGGTAAAAATCCAGAAGATATTTATGATACTAAATCATCTACTTTACTAAGTATAACAATAAATTCAGTATTCAAAGACCTTGAAGCACGTTGTAAAGCATTGAATGATTAACCTTTAGTATTAACTTAGTGGTATGGGCAACCACAAAAAGTTAATACTATTAAATACTAAATCTCATTAGCATAAGTATTCCATGTATGTCTCCTAAGTTTGTTATCTCTGTCTATTTGATAAGTTGTAAGTAGGCAGAGGTGATTAAATTAATGGGGAGGAGAATATAAAATGAAACAAGTTGATGCATTAATAGCTTTAAATGCTATCTTTTTTGAAAATAAAACAGTGTTTGTTAAACATGACGTAAACAATTTAAAATATAACAAGCAATTTAAACTTGGTAAAAATATTGCTATGATGAGTGAAATTCCTGTGACAGTTTTAATTCATGGAAAATGGTATATCGTTGACGATGAATAGAGAGGAGATATAATTATGATTAATTGGCTTTGGTTAATTCCTTCATTTACATGTGGCATAGCTGTAGGTGCATGGTTGCAAAAGATAGTAAATTGAAATATTAGCATAAAATGTCAGTTTGGTTCAAATATTAGGTGCTACAAACCCAATAAAATCAATGGTTTGTGAAATCGTAAATTTGAGAACTGACTTAAATTTAGTTGTTGCAATTATTTTTACATTGTGTTATAATAAATTAATGAAAAATTGAAGGAGGAATACATAATGTATACAAATTATTTTAACATTGAAAATATTTACGAGGATCTTCAAAAACAAAATTGTATATTATCGGTATCCTGTAAAGATTATAAAAAAGATTTAAAATTGGAATGTTCACTCACTATACTTAAAGAATTATTTAATGAAAGTCTTAATAATTCTGAAAAAGTTAATGTATTTATAAAGTATAATGGGATAAGTGTAAGAAGATTGGTAATGAATACTTATGATGAAGGAGATTTAGATTATATACAGTTTAATTATGGTCAAGAAGGTTATAATTTTTCTTTAAATGAAATAGATAAAATATTGAAATTATTATAAATGAACAGTTTAATTAAATAAGGAGGTGATTAATATTTTCATAGTAGAATTACGTTCAGGTGGTAGTTTATTTTATAAATTCAACAACCATCTTGAAGCACAAGAATTTTTACATAAAAACTATATGAACAATGGTATACTATTTGAGGTTATTGAATTTAAATATCATAATAACACTTATTATTATACAATAATATTCAGTCAATATTACATGATGATTTAAGTTTTATTTGCAAATATGATAAAAGTATTATGACAGTACGTGAAGCACTTGAGGACTATTTAAATAATTGGGTAGTGCTGTATTAGATATAAAATGCTATGTTGAAATTTAATAATTAAGGAGGAGATTAAATAATGAAAAATTCAATATTTGTATTAAGATTAAAAGGTATGGATGCATATTTAAAAGAAGTTATAAATGGAAAATGTTTTAATACTTGGAGTATTGAAGCAGCTATGAAATTTAAATGTCGAGCAGAAGTAAAAGATCAAATTAAAATTGATACGGATAAATATGAAATAGTAGAAATTGATAGCTAATACAAATTAACAAATTTATCTATTTAAAATCAGGTAAAAATATTTTTACAAAACTCTTGACTATCTTTACTGCTTAGTGTATACTAATTATATTAAGAACATAGTTAAATACAACAAGCAGTAATTAGTCAAAAAAGACAGGTGACAAAATGAAAGTAGCAGATTATATCCTGGAAATCTTAAACTCACAAGAAAGGCAAAAAAGTTGGCTTGCTGATAAGGTTAATATTAGTAAACAGGCAATGAACTATAAGTTTAAGAATAATAGTTTTACAGCGGAGGAGTTATTTGAGATAACAAAGGT